>Ga0209195_1000043_pt1 | contig 93903 bp, 99 predicted proteins | sample COGITO_mtgs_1004_3_FD_184788 | JGI IMG/M metagenome (GOLD analysis project Ga0209195, IMG submission 184788) | Pelagic marine microbial communities from North Sea - COGITO_mtgs_100420 (SPAdes) (version 2) | ecosystem: Environmental > Aquatic > Marine > Epipelagic ...
CCCCTTAACAACCCCCGAAAAGCACCCTAGTGGTGCTTTTTTGTGTCTCAAGGCCTTTCTTTCTCCAACGGCCATTACCCAAGGATGCCAAACACGAATCAGCGCCAGCCTTATCTACTTCACCAAACCAATTTCACGTAAGCGTTGCATCAGATAGTCGTGCGCCAGAATCGCTTCGTCGCGTTTCGGGTTTTCGGCGGAGACGCATTGCGGCAGGGCGTCGAGTGACATATCCGGATTGGGATGGACAAAAAACGGGATCGAATAACGCGAGATCTTTCCGGCCGGCCCCTTAGGATTAACCACTCGGTGGGTAGTTGACGGCAAGCGATGGTTGCACAGACGCTGCAGCATATCCCCGACATTACAGATGATGGTGCCCTCAATCATCGAAATACCCGTCCATTCGCCGGTGTTGCTCAACACCTCCAGACCCTCTTGTTCAGAGCCAACTAAGAGCGTGATCAGGTTTATATCTTCATGCGCACCGGCACGAACATTGGGTAGGCTCGGATCGGTGATGGGCGGGTAATGCAGGGGCCGAAGGATCGAATTACCCCATTGAACGCGGTTTAAAAAGTAGTCTTCGGCTTCACCCAAGAATAGGGCGAAGGCTTGCAACAACTCGTTGGCCATTCGATCTAAGGCAATAAACAGGGCCTGCATCGCCGGTTTGAACGCCGGTACTTCGATGGGCCAAACATTGGCCGTTAATTGGGGGAAAGGCGGTGTGCCGGTGATATCGCGACCGACATGCCAGAATTCTTTCATATCCACGAAAGTGGCATTTTTCGCAATTTCGGTTCCGAAAGGGGTATAGCCGCGGGTGCCGCCATTGTCATAAAAGTATTGTTTCTTGGCGGCGTCGGGCAGGCTGAAAAACTCGGCGCTGGCCGCCAACGCATCTCGAATCACCACCGTATCAATGCCATGGTGCGTGATGCCGGCAAAACCCCAGGCCTGATACGCGGCGCCGAGATCGGCAACGAAAGCGTCCTTGTCATGCTGAAATCTCGATAGGTCGAGTACTGGAATAGTGCTTTGGTGCATGGGTCTATCCTCACAAGAAAATAGCACCCGCCGGGACTACCTTCAGCGGGCTTACTTCAGCGTTGCCCAAATCAGGCCTTGGATGCTGGCAAAATACTTAAGCCATGGCGCAATCGCTTAGTGCGATTGCACCATGATGGGGGCCGTACTATTCACGTTCTTTGGTGTAGGCCTTGCCAATCGCCTTAGGCGCCACCGCCTTACCGATAAAGCCACCGAGTAGTACCACGGTGAGAATATAGGGCAGGGCTTCAATGAGCTGTACCGGTATCGCAAAGCCACCCAGGGTCGCGCCCTGGGACCGATCGGCAATCGCCTGCAAAATACCGAACATCAGACAGGCCAGCAGCGCGCCACGCGGATGCCACTTGCCAAAAATCAAGGCAGCTAAGGCCATATAGCCCTTACCGGCACTCATATTGGGAATAAATTGCGCTGTGACCGCCACCGACAGATACACGCCCGCCAGACCTGCCATGGCGCCGCAGATAATGAGAGCAAGATAGCGCATCTTGACGACCGATATGCCCGCCGTATCGACCGCCGATGGGTTCTCGCCCACTGCCCGTAGGCGCAAACCGAAACGCGTGCGAAACATCAGCCACCAACAGGCCGGCACGGCCACCAGCGCAAGATAGACTAGAATAAAGTGACCGCTTAACAGCTCAGAATAGAGGCCACCGATAATCGGCACATCGGCGAGCTGATCGGCAAAGGGCAGGGTTATTGGGTTGAAACGCGCATCAATGCCATTGACCTGATCGACCAGGTTCGGCGTGTTACCGCCCTGACGAAACCAGTAGTTGCCTAAGGCAGCGGTCAAACCGGCAGCCAGAATATTTAACGCCATGCCCGACACGACCTGGTCACCGTTATGGGTCACGGTGGCGAAAGCATGCATCAGACCAAACACGATACCCACCGCAACGCCCGCCACCAGGCCCAGCCAAGGCGAGTTAGTCACATAGGCCGCGGCTGCGCCGCCAAAGGCACTGGCCAAGATTTTGCCTTCCAAGGCGATGTTAACAATACCGGCACGCTCCGAGAACATCCCGGCCAGGGCGGCGAAAATCAATGGTGTGGCGACTCGCAGGGTGGCATCGAGGATCAAGATTAGGCTGTTAAAGGTATCCATAGATCAGCCCTCCGCCACGGTTTGTTGCTGGAACTTTTGGCTTAGGGCAAGGTATGCCCGCTCGATCGGGTGTTTCATCATATGTTCCAGTGCACCGGAAAACAGAATCACCAAGCCCTGGAGGATAATGATGATCCGCGGGTCAACGCCGTATTCAAACTGCAATTCACTGCCACCCTGATACAGAAAACCAAAGAGTAAACTGGCCAACACGATACCGAAGGGATGATTACGGCCCATTAAGGCCACCGCAATGCCAGTGAAACCCATGCCGTTTACCAGGCCGAATTTTATTTGATGGGCTTCGCCCTGAACAACATTGAGGGCAAAAAAGCCGGCCAAGATACCAGAGACCATCATCGCCATAATAATGGTGCGCCCGGGTGAAATACCGGCGTATTCCGCTGCGCTGGCGTTCTGACCGAGGGCTCTAATCTCATACCCCCAGCGGCTGCGCCAGATAAAGAAGTAGACGGCAACGGTGCACAGCAAGGCCCAAAAAATAGACACATTGAGGGGCGAGCGCAAAATGGAGAAGCCGAAATAAGCAAACACCTCATACATCTTCGGCAACCAACTGGCTGGATCGAACACGGCACTCTCAACCGACATACTGCCCTTAGGCTTCAACACCTCGACCAGCAGATAACTCATCACCGCCGTGGCGATAAAGTTAAACATAATGGTGGTAATCACGATGTGCGATCCACGGTAGCCCTGCAACCAGGCGGGTATCAGCGTCCATAGGCCACCAAACAGGCCCGCGGCGGTGATACTTAGAGGTAGCAACAGAATAAAGGGAATCTTGCCGCCGAGATACAGGCAGACCAGGCCTAGGCCCAAAGCGCCCATATAGGCTTGTCCTTCGACTCCAATATTAAACAGGCCGCAATGGAATGCCACGGCAACGGCGAGACCGGTGAAGATAAAGCTGGTGGTATAGTAGAGCGTGTAGCCTAGGCCATAAGAATCACCAAAGGCGCCCCTAGCCATGGCGACAACGGCCTCTATTGGACTGACGTCGATGTACCAGAAGACAAAGGCCGCGGCCAGGGCAGCCAGAAAAATATTAATCAACGGGATCACCACAACATAGATCCAGCCTGGAATTCTCGCCTGGCTCATGACTGCGCTCCGCTCTGCAACTGCCTGACTTCATCGGGCAGGATATTGGCCATCATTAGCCCCAGCATGGTTTCGGTGGCCATTTGAGCCGGAATTTCGCCGACAATCTTGCCATCGAACATCACCAGAATACGGTCGGCTAAACTCATGATCTCTTCCAATTCGACCGACACTAACAGCACGGCCTTATCCGCGTCGCGCATACCGATAATTTGCTGGTGAATCGCTTCGATGGCACCGATATCGACCCCACGCGTGGGTTGACCCACTAATAGAATGTCCGGGTTTTGCTCCATTTCTCGAGCAATGACCAGCTTCTGTTGATTACCCCCGGAGAAGTTGGCCGTTTTTAGGGCTGGATCCTGCGGGCGAACATCCCACTTGGCCATTTTCTCGGCACAATCGGCGGTAATGGCCTCGCGCTTGGTCATGAGTCGGTGGTTGTACTCGGCCTTGCGGTGATACCCGAGTACAAAGGCCTCATCGGCGGCAAAACTGTTGATCAGACCCATCTTATGGCGGTCTTCCGGTATATGACCGACCTTGTACTGCCGAACCTGGGCCGGGTTAACCGGCTCCAGGTTGGTGATTTGATGCCCATTTAGGGTGATGCTGCCCTGTTGCAAGGGTCGAATACCGGATAGGACATCGAGCAGCTCGGACTGACCGTTACCGCTCACCCCGGCGATGCCGACAATCTCACCCGCGCGTACGGTTAAATTCACCTGATCCAGGCGCAATACGCCACTCGGGTCACGCCACGACAGCTTATCCACCTGCAATAGCACCTTGCCTGGGTTGGCCTCTCCCTTATCAACCTGGAGTAACACCTTGCGCCCGACCATCAGTTCAGCCAACTGCTCACGACTGGTTTCGCTCGTCACCACATGGGCAACCATTTCACCACGGCGCATCACGCTAACATTGTCGGTCGCGGCCATAATTTCCTGCAATTTGTGGGTAATCAACATGACCGTTGTACCCTGTTCTTTTAGCGCGGCCAAAACCTTAAACAGGTGTTCTGTTTCCTGCGGCGTTAACACACCGGTGGGCTCGTCGAGGATCAAAATACGCGCGCCGCGATAGAGCGCCTTGAGTATTTCAATGCGCTGCTGCAAACCAACAGACAGCCGTTCGACCGGTATATCCAAGGGCACATCTAGGCCATATTCGCGCGCCAAGCGTTCTAGCTCGGCGCGCGCCTTGGCCATGCTGACATTCAACAACATGCCGCCTTCGGCGCCAAGTATGACGTTTTCCAGTGCCGTGAAGTTCTGAATCAACATGAAATGTTGATGCACCATGCCGATGCCGGCGCTGATGGCCGCTTTAGAGTCAGAAATGCGAGTTTGCTGGCCATCGATGTATATTTGGCCTTCATCGGCCTCATAAAAACCGTAGATGATGCTCATCAGGGTCGATTTCCCGGCGCCGTTTTCACCCACTATGCCGTGGATGGTGCCTTTCTCAACCTGAAGATCGATATACTTATTCGCGTGCACAGCACCGAAACGCTTGTCTATTCCGCGTAATTCGATGGCGAGTTGCGCAGTACCAGCTGTCTGAGCGGTCATGGCTCACCTGATGTTTATAATTGGAAAGTATTTAATTCTGGCTGCATCAATGCCGCCGAAACTATAGAGAATTCTTGGGTGTTATAAGGTGCGAAGCGGGCACAAACGACTGTTTGTGTCCGCTTCGAAGCTGCTAGAGCTTAGTAACTGCAGCTGTCAGTGGTCATGTAATCATGAACCTTGATCTTACCGGAGATGATATCGGCCTTAATGGCGTCTACCTTGGTCTTCATATCGGCGGTTACCAATGACGCATTGAACTCGTCCATGGCGTAATCGACACCGCCAGCGGCCAAATCGAGAACCTTGACGCCACCCGTCCAAGTACCAGCCTGAGCTGCTTCCCAGCTTTCATAGCTGGCCAGTCCGACCTTCTTAACCATAGAAGTTAACATGGTACCCGGCATCAGATAGTTTTGGTTGGAGTCGACGCCGATAGCGTACTTACCCGCGTCTTTCGCCGCTTGGTAAACGCCGCTACCGCTGCCGCCGGCTGCTGCAAAGAGTACATCAGCGCCTTTAGAGATCTGGCTTTTCGCCAGCTCTGAACCACCGGCTGGATCGTTAAAGCCAGAGAAGTCGGTTGAGATCATTTCTGAATAGACGGTGCCATTCTTGTTGATATGTTTAAAGCCCTGCTCAAAACCGCACGAGAACTTCTGAATCAATGGAATATTTACGCCACCGATAAAGCCTGCGGTGCCCGACTCTGACTTCATCGCCGCTAAGGCACCGACGAGGAAAGAACCTTCGTGCTCAGCAAAAACAATGGACTGGACGTTGGGCAGGTCAACCACCGAATCGATGATCACAAATTGGCTGTCCGGGAATTCGGCCGCAACTTTTTCCACTGAACTGCCAAAACTGAAACCTACCGCAACAATCGGGCTTTGGCCACGGCTGGCTAAGCGACGCAAACCTTGCTCACGCTGCTCTTCGTTCTGAGGTTCAAACTCACGAACCTGAATACCCTTGTCCTTAACGAATTGTTCTGCGCCATTGCGGAATACATCTTCGTTAAAGGACTTATCAAATTTACCCGCGGTGTCATAAATTACAGCCGGCGCAAAATCTGCGGCAATCGCAGATGCAGATAAACCGATAACCGCCGAAGCAGCAAGCGTTAATAATGCTTTCATGGAAAATCCCCTCTAATATTATTTTGGTTTTCGTTACGCTCGGCGCAACTTATGGGCGGAATCACTACCACCTTAAGCAATCCTGACCTTCCGGTCAAGACATGAACCTTGTTACTTTTTCATTATACACAGTTACACCCTGCTGACACTGACAGAGAGGGGTTTCGTTAACAACGGGTTAACATTGATTGCGGCACTATTTTGATACAGATACTCGCCTGCTGTTGATGCATATCAGAGCAGATGCAGTTCAATTCACTATGCTTTTTAGAGTTAAATACAGGAGAGGAAAGATGACTTATCTGTGTCCAGACTGCCAACAGCCGCTTGAGGTCTTGGTCGCTTGCGGTTGCCGCGATTACGTCTGCAACCAGTGCCAACAACTGGTCAGTAAAGGCCGTGTCGTTCATCTTGAAGCCGAGCTTATCGAACCCTTAAAAGGCGGGGCACAGACGCGTTGATCCCGCCCGGGGTGGCGACAGGGAGGCAAAGATAGAGCGAATGGTGGGGTCTATAATCAAGCCTACCCACCGCGCAGCCAAACTGGCTGGGGTGGGAAGGGCTCAGGCAGGCTTAGAGTTTAGCCTCAACTAGCGCGACCAGGGCCGCCGAGCTGATGCCAAAATGCTTGAACAGCTCACCGGCGGGCGCCGACTCACCGAAGCTGGACATTCCGATAATGCCGCCCTCCAGACCCACATACTTATACCAGAAATCCTTGGTTGCCGCTTCGATAGCAAAGCGCTTCACACCGGTCGGCAAGACCGACTCTTGGTAGGCTGAATCTTGGGCATCAAATACCGTGGTACAAGGCATCGAGACGACCTGGACGTTTTTACCTTGGGCACTTAGCACCTCGGCCGCTTCGAGCGCCAAGGTGACTTCTGAGCCGGTACTAATCAATACCAGGTCGGCCGGAGCCTGAGGCGCACGCAATACATAGGCCCCCTTACGAATATTGCTTAGCTGCTCAGCCGTGCGCACCGAGTGAGCCAGGTTTTGGCGTGAAAACACCAACGCCGTTGGGGTTTCGGTGCTTTCAATCGCCGCGACCCAGGCCACGGCACTTTCAACCGCATCGGCTGGACGCCAGGTGTGCAGGTTCGGTGTGGCGCGCATGGCCGCCAGCTGTTCAACCGGCTGGTGAGTCGGACCATCTTCGCCCAGACCGATGGAATCGTGGGTATACACATGAATCACCGGCTGCTTCATGATAGCGGCCATACGAATCGCGTTACGGGCATATTCCATAAAGATAAAGAAGGTCGCACCATAGGGCTTCAAGCCACCGTGTACGCTGATGCCGTTCATGATGGCGGACATACCGAATTCACGCACACCGTAGTAACAGTAGTTACCCGAGGGATCCGCACTGCTAATGCCCTGCGCACCACTCCACAGGGTTAGGTTGGACGCGGCTAAGTCAGCCGAACCGCCAAAGAGCTCCGGCAAGTGCGGCGCTAGGGCTTCAATAGAGTTCTGCGATGCCTTACGGCTGGCGATGGTCTCACCCTTGGTGTTGACCGCAGCGATAAAGGCTGCGGAATCGCTGCCAAAACTGGCCGGCAATTGACCCTGCATACGGCGCGCAAACTCATCGGCTAACTCAGGAAAAGCTGCTCGATAGGCCTCAAAGCGTTCATCCCACGCGGCTTCGCGCTGGGCACCCGGTGCCGTTGCATCCCAAGCCGATTTAATCGGTGTTGGAATCTCAAAAGGTGCTGCCGTCCAACCGAGCCGAGCTCGAGTCAGGGCTATTTCATCATCGCCGAGCGGCGCGCCGTGGCAATCTTCCTTACCTTCTTTGTTCGGTGAGCCAAAACCAATAATGGTCTTGCAGCAAATCAGCGTTGGCTGGTCGGAATTGGCCTTGGCGGTAGCAATCGCTTGATGAATTTCTTCTGCATCGTGGCCATTGACCCGCGGGATCACCTGCCAGCCATAGGCTTCGAAGCGTTTGACCGTGTCATCGGTAAACCAACCTTCCACTTCGCCATCGATTGAAATGCCATTGTCGTCATAAAAGGCAATCAGCTTACCCAGACCCAAGGTGCCGGCCAGCGAACTGACTTCGTGGGAAACGCCTTCCATCATGCAACCGTCGCCAAGAAAGACGTAGGTGTTGTGATCGACAACCTCATGTCCTGGGCGGTTAAACTGCGCGGCCAAAACCTTTTCCGCCATCGCCATACCAACAGCATTGGCGATACCCTGACCCAAGGGCCCAGTAGTGGTTTCAACGCCGGGTGTATAGCCGTATTCAGGATGACCTGGCGTGCGCGAATGCAGTTGACGAAAATTCTTCAGATCATCAATGGTCAGATCGTAACCACTCAGGTGCAGCAATGAGTAGTGCAACATCGAGCCGTGGCCGTTTGACAACACAAAACGATCTCGGTTAAACCACTTCGGGTTAGCCGGATTGTGTTGTAAATAGTCGGCCCAAAGTACCTGGGCGATATCGGCCATACCCATGGGTGCACCTGGGTGACCGGATTTGGCTTTTTGAACGGCATCCATGCTCAGGGCACGAATCGCATTGGCAAGTTCACTGCGTGAAGGCATCTTTACTCTTTCCTCAGAATAGGGAGTGATTGACGTTGACAGCATTGATAATTAGAGCGGCGGATTGTCCCAGAAAGGAGGGGGCGAGGCAAAGCAGAATGCCCCCTTTTCGGCAGAAAAGGGCACTTTTTGTAGGCACATTCGCGGTTTTATGCTAATTGGCTCTGGTTAGTCGCGGCGAAGCCCCTTACAGGGCATAAGCCTTACTTGTAGGCAATCGAGGCGAGAATCCGTCGTTGCCCGGTAAAGGGTTGACGTGCATGCAACACCGTGTGGTTGTTGAGGAACAACACATCCTGACTGTGCCAACTGAAGTTAACGCACAGCTGCGCCATCCGCTGGACCGTTTTAGCCATGACTTGGGCGTCCATGACTTCGCCGTCACAACTCACCACCGCCTTATTGGCGACATTACGCGCGTCGTCCCAGCCGGTGTAGACGGCCAGAATGGAATTGAAAAAGGTTTTCTGCTGGCTTTCGTTATCAAAACGGATCGCCGGCAGCGTTTGCGATTCGGTGCGCAGCTCGTCGTTATCGAGCCAGGCCCAAGTCATCTTGTGTTCCAGCAGTACCTGCTCGCACTGGGCCCGTGTCTCGACCTTAAAGGTTTCCTGCCAGGATCGCCCAATTGGCGATTGGGTATCAGTGACCGCAGGCATTACCCGGATATAGCGCACACCCTCACGCTCAATTTTCTCGGCATAGTCGGTATCCACGTCAAAAAAGGCAGAACAGATTTCTGCCGAATGCAGGATGGATGTCGCACCCCCGGTTTCGGGCGCTATATCGCAATAGAAAAAGATATAGCCGGGTGGATGAGGCGTCTGGGCCATCTCGTGGTGAAACGGGATCGTTTCCGTCGCCGGCGATTCATTCGCAGTCACGATACGCGACTGGGTTACCTGGGTTCGCGGTGCGGCGCCGCCGACATAGGGCATGTTTTGATAAGCCGTCTGATCCAGCATCGCTTCGAAGCCTTCGGCATCGGTGACGGGAAAGCCACGGAACAGCAGGGCGCCGTGATCGATCAACTTGGCGTGCAGCTCTGCGCGATGATCGGCCATCCACTCTTGAAAAGCAGACTTTTCACTGGCCACGGCGGCATTCGGCGGAAGAATGACCAGAGGAAAATCACGGCCATTGACCTGTTTCTGCTGCGCTATCTTGCCAATGATTAGGGTCATGCTCTGCCTCGCAAAGATACATCAATAGTATATGAATAGATCGTAGGCCAACCTTAGCAATGAAACGTCATGATGTAAATCAATGCTGTAGGATTCGACTTAAAATAAGTCGCCTTTTGATGCTTAGGGACGCCAATGCTGGGCAAAATCGGTAAACCGATGGACCAGCGGTGTCAGGGCCACCTTGTCCAGATGCACGATGGCAAAGGTGCGTTTTAATTGCAGTACGGTGGGCAGCTCGACCAGCGTGCCTGTTGTCAGCTCATCGACCAGGGCCAACTCGGACAGGCAGCCGATACCCAGACCGGCCCGAACCGACTGCTTGATCGCCTCCTGACGGTTCAACGCGAGGCGAATGCGCGGCGTTTCCTGGCGCTGGGCAAAGGCTTGATCGAAGACTGCGCGGGTGCCCGATCCCCTTTCACGCACGATCCACGGCAGAGTCGACCATTCACCTTCCGGCACCTTGGCCAACTTCAGCCACTGTGCATCGGGCCGGCAGAACACCTTGAGTTGATCTTCCCGCCAGCGATTTATCGACACGCCAGTTGCCGATGTCGGGCCTTCGATAAAACCGATACTCGCTAGGCCGCTGGTAACCCGCTCAATCACACCGTCACTGTTATGGATCGAGAGCTCGGGCTCGACTAGCGGGTAGTTGGCAATAAAGCCGGCCAATAGCTTGGGCATCAGATAGGAGGCTATGGTTTCGCTGGCACTGACGCGCAGCTTGCCGCCAATAAAATCCGCCTGTGGAAAGGCCAAGCTGTCCAGGTGAATCAACACCTGAAGGATTTTCGGCAAGGCCTGTTGCCCAGCCTCGGTCAGGGTCAACGTGCGGCCGATTTTGCGGAACAGGTCATAGCCCAGTTGGCGTTCGAGCTCTTTCAACGACTGGCTGGCTGCTGACTGACTGATGGCTTGCTCATCAGCGGCGGCGGTCAGGGAATCCAAGCGGGCGATGGCAGCGAAAAGCTGTAACTGTCTCAAGCTAACATTCATAAGTTTTTCTAATGCTTGGGTTAAGTTATATCCAATATATTTAACTAAAATCAGGCGGTACAGTACAGGTCTAAATGCACTGGACGCTGCGAATGTGGATTCTGCTCCCCCTGATTGGCGCTATCGCCTATGGCTTGGCGCAACTGACGTGGGCCCGCCATCTTGGTTTGGGCGCCCTGCCCATGGCCATCGGACTGGGCATCCTAGTGGGCAATGGGTTTACCCCGGCCTGGTCGACGCGCAGCGAGCAGGTGCTCGCCTTCAGTAAAAAACGTCTTTTACGCATTGGCATTATTCTCTTTGGCAGTCATCTGACCTTACAACAACTGATAGCAGTTGGTTGGCAGGCCGCCGTGCTCGATCTGGTGGTGATTGGCTCGGTACTGTCGGTTGGCTATTGGGTCGGTGTCAGGGTCCTCGGAATGAGCCGTGAGGCGACCATTCTGACCTCGGTCGGCAGCGCCGTGTGCGGGGCCGCCGCCATTCTCGCGACCGAGCCGGTATTAAAGGCCAAGCAGCAGGATGTCAGCGTGGCGGTGGCTACCGTTGTGGTCTTTGGTACCCTGGCGCTGTTTTGCTATCCATTGATTTTTAGCCTGACCGGGCTCAGCAGTGCCAATTTCGGCGTCTATATAGGCAGTACCGTGCATGAGGTCGCCCAGGCGGTTGCCGCGGGCCAGGCGATCGATGGTGCTGCCATGAACAGCGCCCTAATTACCAAGTTGATGCGGGTCATGATGCTGGCGCCGGTTGTCGTGCTGATCGGCTGGCTCTATCAGCGCACTCAGATCGGAACAGCCAATGGACCGTCGGCGGCGATACCCTGGCCCTGGTTTGTCTTTGGCTTTATCGCCATGGTGACGTTAAACAGCCTGATTGACTTACCCGCCGCGCTGCGCCATGCACTACAAGTTAGCGCGCAGCTCGCGTTGATCTTGGCGATGACGGCGCTGGGTCTTCAAACGCGCTTTGCGGCCCTACGCCAGGCTGGGGCCAAGCCACTGATCTTGTCCGCATTGCTGTTTGCGCTCTTGCTCGGCGGTGGGCTGGTGGTCCATCAGTTACTTTACTAGCGTTGATTCAACTTCATATTGAGAAAAGCATAGGCGGCATTAAAGGCCGGTTGTTGAAATTTCTTCAGCTCCAAACCGCCGAAGTCGGTCGAGGGCGGCGCCGCCTTGAATTGCTCCTTGACCTGGGCCGTGGCCAGCACCGAAACCGGTAGGCCGATTAGCTGAATGGCCGCTTCTAACTTAAAGCTGGTGGAACTGCCGGCAAACTTGCCCTTCTGTTCACGTCGCAGGATCACAACCTCATCAATATGGTAATCCTCCAGTAGCTTTTTAAAGGCAAACTGAAATTGGCGAATCGCGTCGGTATCCTCAGATTGAGACACGGTGAACAAGCGCTGACGACAATCGGGCACTTGAAAGGCGCCCTGGTCGTAGCCTACTAAACTGATAATCGCTTCGCTGCCTTTTAATTCTACGCCACAGACTTTCATACTTATCCTTCAATCCCGTTGTCAATCCGGCGATTATAGCCGGTCTTGGCCTAGGTAGGTGATCGATCTTCACCTCTCTGGCAGAATAGTTGCGCTGCGCACGAATTGATCTCATGGTGGGGCCGTCGCAGACGCTTGGAAAGGCCAGGTTGGTCGGGTAAGCTTTGGCTTCACTTCACATCCGAACCGTCTTGCTATGCCAAACCCTCTTGATAGCACGAGCGAATATCTGTCGCTAACCTTCGTCGGTCTCGACCTGTCCAATGAGACGCTCAGTTTTAAAGAATTCGATGGCTGCGTTTTTAAGGAGTGCCGCTTCGATAGCGTCACCTTCAAGAATTGCAAATTTATTGAATGTGAATTTGTCAGCTGCAACTTGAGTGTCGTCAACATGAGTTACAGCCGGTTTATGGACGTCGCCTTTAGGGACAGCAAGATTATCGGCGTCGACTGGACCAAGGCCGCCTGGCCGAATCTTTCATTGCCGGCTCCAATCTCATTTCACAATTCGCTGCTCAACGACTCATCGTTCTATGGTTTGCATCTGGCCGATCTTATTATTGAAGACTGTAAGGTCCATGATGTGGATTTTCGCGAGGGCAACTTCAGCCAGGGTGATTTTTCCGGATCGGATTTCGCCAATAGTCTCTTCAATGGCGCCAACCTCAGTGGCGTGTCGTTTGAAAACGCCGAGAACTACTATATCGACCTGAACCACACCAATATTAAACAGGCAAAGTTCAGCCGGCTCGAGGCCGTCTGTTTGCTGGAAAGTTTGGATATCGAATTGCTCGACTGAGACGCAAAAAAAACCCGAGGCTACGCCACGGGTAAAGCATACTTGGTTGATCGGTGTTATGCGCTGTGCTCCGGCCGGCCAGTTATCGGGCCGACCTGCTGTGCACCATCGTTTGTACTATTACTGCAAATCCGACTTATAGTTTTCTGCGATCGCCTGCTCGGCCTTAGTCGCTTCAGAGACGAGCAAGTCATAGTACTTACCACCAGACTTGACGTTCTTTTCAAACCAGCTGTAAACCGGCATCGCTGCTGCCTTGAACTGCTCTTTTTCAGCGGGCGTGGGCACATACAGACTGCCGCCAGCCTTATTAAAGTCCTGGTAGGCCTGAATCGATTTACGCTTCGGTGAGGCAAAGGTGGCTTGCTGTAAGGCATTAAAACCGTCCACGATCACGCGGCGTAAGTCTTCGGGCATATCCAAGAAGGCCTCGTTATTCATATACCACAGAGCTGCCATATAGGCGTGGCCATCGAGGGTGACATATTTCAGACCCGCCTCAGTGAACTTCATACCCATGATATCGGTAATGCCATTTTTCGACCCTTCCACTACACCCGTTTGAAACGAGGTGTACAGTTCTGGCCAAGGGATCGGCGTTGGGCTGGCGCCCATGGCCCTAACCAATTCTTGCGGCAAATCGGCAACCACGGTGCGTATCTTCAAGCCTTTTAGATCGCTTGGCTGCTGCACTTGGCGTTTGGTGTTGGCAAAGTTGCGCCAGCCACCGGTATTGCCAATGGTCATCAGGCGAATGCTGTCGTCAGAGTCGGCCAGGATATCGGCGCGCATTTCGCGCACAAAGTCGCCACTTAAAACGGCTTCGGCGATGCGGTCGTCACGTAACAGATAGGGTAAGTCGAGGACCTGAACATAGGGGAACATGTTCGCTGCGCCACCGGAGGTGGAAATATAGATATCAACCGAACCGTCCTCTAAGGCTTGCAGACATTCGGTGCCATTGGCACAGAGTTGGGTTCCGATAAAGAGATCAACCGATATCTTGCCATTGGAATGGGCTTCAACAAAGTCTTTAAAGACCACCAGACCGTCATAGTCTTCATCGTTTTCGTTGGAATTTGCGACGGCCCGTAAGTTAAAGTCGGCCGCATGAGCGATGCCGATCGATAGGGTTAGTGCCGCAACCGCCAGGCCACCGGCGAGTTTCTTGGCCAACATTTTGTGCTCTACATTCATGGAATTTGCCTCTTTGTTGTTGTTGTAGTGAGCCTTGCTCTTACAGGGTGTTGCTCGGTAGCGGCCTTTCGACCGCGCCTTTTACCTAGGCCAAACCAAGAAATCTCGGAATGGTCATAGAAATAGCGGGAAAGTAAGTAATTAAAAATATCATCAGAAATTCAACGGCCAGAAACGGCAAGATGGCCTTGGCGATCGACTCAACCCGTTCACCGGAAACACTCGATGCGACGAACAACACCAAGCCCATGGGCGGTGTCGCCAGGCCCACCGTCAGGTTGACACTCATAATGATTGCAAAGTGAACTGGATCGATGCCCAGCTGGATAAAAATCGGTGCCAAAATGGGACCCAATATAATGATAGCTGGCCCGGCGTCGAGAAACATACCGACAACAAAGAGCAGTATATTGATGGCAAAGAGCAGAATGAGGGCGTTATCGCTGATTGCCAGCACCCAGTTGGCCAGGTCTTCGGCAGAGTGCGATAAACTCACCACCGTTTTAAAGGCAATGGCGGCGCCAACGATAAGTAGGACCGCGGCCGAGGACATCGCCGACCGGGTGAATATTTGCGGCAGATCCGACAGTTTGACCGTTTTCATCACCCAAATACTGAGCACAAGGGCATAACCGACGGCGATGGCTGAGGCTTCGGTGGGCGTGAAAACCCCAAATAGAATGCCACCCAGAATGATAATGGGCGTCAGCAAGGGCAAGAAGGCGGCCTTGGTCGCCGCACCCTTTTCTTGCCAACTGGCTTTTTCACGCGCAACGGGGAAGTTATGTTTTTTCGCCAGCAGAGCGGTTACCGCCATCAGGCCTAAGCCGATTAATAGCCCGGGTATGACGCCCGCGGCGAAAAGCGCCGCGACCGACACCTCCATGGTGTAAGCGTAGATAATCATAATGCCCGAAGGCGGGATAATCGGGCCAATCACCGAGCTGGCCGCAGTAATGGCGGCCGCAAAACGGCGGCTATAGCCATTTTTTTCCATCGCCGGGATCAGCATCGAGCCGAGCGCGGACGTGTCGGCCACGGCTGAGCCCGACATGCCTGCAAACAACATGCTGGACATTATATTGACGTGGGCCAGGCCACCGCGGACATGACCGATAAAGACCTGCGATAGGTTCACCAGGCGAATGGTAATGCCGCCCCGATTCATGACCTCGCCGGCGAGCATAAAGAAGGGAATAGCCATCAGCGGAAATGAGTCGATGCCGTTGTAGATATTGCGAAACAGCATTGGCACGTCGCGACCCATGTCACTCAACAATAGCATCAGACCGGGCGCAAACAGGGTGGCAAAGAACACCGGCAGGCCGAGCAGCAGAACCAACAGAAAGAGCGGCAAAAATAGCGTTAACATCGGCGGCTAATCTCCAGTGGGTGCTTGATAAGGGGTCGGCGCGGCGAGGCCCAGAAGATTTTTCAAGATCAGTTCAATATTGACCAACAACATGGTGCCGAAACAGACTGGCATCGCCAGATAGATCCAGGCACGAGGCAATTTGAACGATGCAGCGCGAGTACGAAAACCGCGTTCAAAAAATTCTAAGCCTAGGGTAAAGAGCCGAAACAGGACCAGGGCGGCGATCACCAAGAGCAACAGCTTCAACAGTCGGGCCAGGGCGGGAGGCATCATCTCATGCAGCATATCGATCGCCACAAAGGATCCGTTGTGATAAGCCTGCGCCGCCACCAACGCCATCATCCAGATCATAAAGGCACGGGCGACCTCTTCGGGCCATGGCAGCGCACTGTTTAGGACATAGCGACAAAACACTTGTAACAAAATAGTGAGCACCATCAGCGCGACCAATACCCAAGCCATATTGGCACTGATGGTCATTAGCATTCTATTAAAGCGTTCCAACCTGCTGTGTACCCAGTGCAGGGCGGTCATGGCTGGACGACCAAATTAAGCGCGCATGGCATATTGAGTCCCTATTATTCTTATTGTTATTGGCCGGTTACCACGCAAGCCGAAACCCAATGGTCGGTGGCATTGCGATGGTCTGTTGATACCGATTGGGCTGCCTGGATGAATACAGTGAAGCCAAGAACCTATAATTTTCGTTATCATCTATCATTGATTTACTTTTTTCTTGCCAGATAACACTAGCAATGTATGATGCTGATGTAAATCAATTATAGATGAATTCATTAAAATCAGGGTCTTCTAATATGATACGATAGCGCTCACCAGACTGATCCACGTTTGAAGGAAGTAGTGCATTGAGCAACCAGATTAGCGAGAGAATTAATGCCGACTTCGGCGCCCGTCAGGGTAAACGACGACCCATGTACGTTCAGGTCAGTGAACTGCTCTTAAGGGAAATTAATGCCGGCCATTGGCGCGAAGGGGAACGACTGCCAATCGAGGCCGATCTGGCGGTTGAACTGAAGGTCGCTGTCGGAACGCTGCGGAAAGCCCTGGCTTTACTCGAGAATGACGGCCTGGTAGAGCGTCGGCAGGGCTCCGGAACCTATGTCAAACGGCCCGCACGAGAAGCGGTCTATCAACTCTTTCGCTTGGAGCTACTGGACGGTGGTGGCACACCACACGCCCAAACCCTGGCTGTGCGCAAAGAAGCCAACACAGAAGTCGCTGAACGTTTTAGTTGCCCCGCCGATACGCTTTTTTGGCGCATTGAACGCAAGCGCTTCTTGAACCAGAGCGCGATCGCGGCGGAAGAAATGTGGGTCCGCGCCGCGCATGCTGAAACGCTCAGCGCAGCCGAACTGGATGAGTCCCTGTATCGACATTATCGCGAGCATTTTGGCTTCTGGATCAGCCGGGTTGAGGATCGTCTGCGCGTTTTTCCGGCGACAGATTGGGCTGCAACCATACTCGATTTACCACCCGCTAGCGCCTTGGGCTGGATAGAGCGGCTCAGCTGGTCCGCTGATGACCGTGTCGAAGAGTACTCCCGCACCTGGTTTAACCCGGCCATCTGCCATTACGTCTCAAGGATGTCCTAAGTGGGACGACTCAGCCAGGCGGAGAGGCCCTTAACTAGACCCCGATCCAACACACTGCGTTAGCACATGGAGCACTTTATGACCTTAGGCTATGGAATCATCGGTTGCGGCATGATGGGCCAAGAGCACATTCGCAATATTCAGCTACTGCCCCAGGCCAGTGTACGTGCGGTCTATGAGCCGGACCCTGAAATGCAACAACGGATCTTGGCGCTGGTGCCCGAGGTCCGCTTCGAAGCGTCGATCGAGACCTTATTGGCGGCGCCAGACCTGGATGCCCTGGTCATCGCCAGCCCCAACTTTATGCACGCCGAGCAACTCTTGGCGGTACTGGCCCAGACCGACTTACCCGTTCTGGTGGAAAAGCCGTTGGTCACCTGTCGCGACGATATCGAGCGCATACGCCAGGCAGCGGCTGGTCACCGCGCACCGCTCTGGGTTGCCATGGAATACCGCTATATGCCGCCGGTGGCCGCCCTACTGGGCCAGATTCGCAGCGGCGCGCACGGCGTGACCCGACAGTTCAGCGTGCGCGAGCATCGCTTCCCCTTCCTGACCAAGGTCGGCGACTGGAACCGGTTTAATAAAAACACTGGTGGCACTTTGGTTGAAAAATGCTGTCATTTTTTCGATCTGATGCGTTTGCAGTCCCAGAGTGAAGCGATTCGAGTCTTCGCCTCCGGCGGCATCGACGTCAACCATCTCGACGAACGCTATGACGGCCAGGCACCGGATATCCTCGATAATGCCTACGTCATAGTGGATTTTGCCAACGGTCAACGGGCCCTATTGGAACTGTGTATGTTTGCCGAGGGCTCGCGCTATCAAGAAGAGCTCTGTGCGCTTGGCGAACGGGGTAAGTTGGAAGCCTCGGTGCCCGGACCGGGCCGGTTTTGGAATACCGAGTTGGGTCCTGCACCCACTCCACAGCTGGTATTCAGTCCCCGTCAGCCGAGCGGCCCAGTGATCACCTCGATACCGGTCGACCCGACCCTGCTGGCCGCAGGCGATCACAATGGCTCGACCTACTACCAGCACCTGGGCTTTTATCGGGCCATTACCGACGGTCAAGCTGTCGAGGTATCGGTCGCCGATGGGCTCAAGGCCGTCGTGCTCGGTTTGGCCGCCCAACAGTCGATTGCCACCGGTCTCGCGGTCGCAATAAGCAACGATGGCTGGCATTTCGAATAGCGCCGACGGGTCTCGACGGCTAGGGGCCGAGCCCTCGCCGCAGGCTCTAAGCCTCCCCCTAGGCTCGCTATACAGGGGCCCTCAAGATCTATATCAAAATATATTGATATAGATCTTGAGGAAAACATCAAGCACTGCTATCGTCTCCTCCATGAACCTATCCGATTACGCGGCGTTTTTTAAAGCCATCAGTGACCCAACCCGGCTAACCGTGCTGCAATTGCTCGGCAGCAGCGCCTATGGGGTGCTGGAATTGAGTGAAATGCTCGATGTGAAACAGTCGGGCATGAGTCACCACCTTAAGGTTTTAAGTAAGGCCGGCTGGGTCGACAGCCGACGCGAGGGCAATAGTATCTATTATCGCCGCTCGCTCGGGGATGCGCTCAATGTCCAACAGCAACTGTTTCGTGAATTGGATCAGCAGCCCTTACCCGAGCCCGTACTGGCTCAGCAGCAGCGTATTCGCGCCGAGCGGTTGACTCGCGCACGGCAGTTTTTTGTTGAGCATGCCAACGAGTTTGTTCTGCACCAGGAGCGCATCGTGCTGTTTGAGCATTACGGGCCAGAGGCACTGCAGCTGTTGGACAGCCTTCAGCGCTCGCCGCACGAGCGGGTCCTGGAAGTCGGCCCCGGCAAAGGCGAGTTTCTTAAGGCCTTAGCTCAGCGCTTTCAGCGGGTCGTCGGTGTCGATATTTCGCCGGTCATGTTGGCGCAAGCAACGGATCATTTGGGGCACGGCTCGTCCGTTGAACTGATCGAAGGCAATACCGATACCCTGCTCGGGCAGGCGGATCGGTTCGATATCATTTTCTATAACATGGTTTTGCACCATGTGCCGATGCCCGAGGCAGAGATTGCCCAATGCGCCCTGTTGCTTAATCCCAACGGTGTGCTGATCGTAACCGATCTGTGTCGGCACGATCAGGAGTGGGCGCGTGACCAATGTGGTGACCAGTGGCTAGGTTTTGAACCGGAAGAATTACATCAGTGGGCGGGCCGACACGGTCTGGCGCACGATCAAACACGATTTTTAGCGTTGCGAAATGGCTTTCAGGTGCAAACCCAAGTCTACCGTAACGTTTGACCGACTTACGAACTAAGGAACAACCCATGAGCGAATACAGTCTTTTCACCTCGGAAAGCGTCTCAGAAGGCCATCCCGATAAGATGGCCGACCAGATATCCGATGCCATTCTCGATGCCATTATCGGTGCCGACCCCCACGCCCGAGTGGCGGTGGAAACGCTGGTCAAAACTGGCATGGCGGTCATTGCCGGCGAGGTGCGCACCTCGACCTACGTCGATCTGGAAGATATTGTGCGCGGTGTCATTCTCGATATCGGCTATGACTCCTCCGATGTGGGCTTCGACGGTGCCTCCTGCGCCGTGCTCAACGCGATCGGCAAGCAATCACACGATATCGCCGTCGGTGTCGATGAGGCGGGCGACAAGGATCTCGGTGCTGGTGACCAGGGTCTGATGTTCGGTTATGCCACCAATGAAACCGACAGTCTGATGCCCGCGCCGATCTTTTATGCCCATCGACTGGTCGAGCAACAGGCCAAGTTACGCAAGAAAGGTGTTCTGCCTTGGCTGCGCCCCGATGCCAAATCTCAGGTGACGCTGCGCTACGAGCACGGCAAGCCGGTGGCCATCGACGCGGTGGTGCTATCAACCCAGCACAACCCGGATATTGCTTTGTCCGATCTGCGCGAAGCGGTGATGGAGACTATTATCAAAGAGGTGTTACCGACGCAGTGGCTGCACAAAGATACCCAATACCATATCAACCCGACCGGTAACTTTGTTATCGGCGGCCCAGTGGGTGACTGTGGCCTAACCGGGCGAAAGATTATTGTCGATACCTATGGCGGCATGGCCCGTCACGGTGGCGGTGCCTTCTCGGGCAAGGATCCGTCTAAGGTCGACCGTTCGGCCGCCTATGCCGTGCGCTACGTGGCGAAAAACATCGTCGCGGCCGGCCTAGCCGACCGTTGTGAAATTCAGGTCTCTTATGCCATTGGGGTCGCCGAACCGACCTCCATCTCGATCAATACCTTCGGCACCAACAAGGTCAGCGAAACGCTCATCGCCCAACTGGTGCGCGATAACTTCGACCTGCGCCCGCGCGGTATTATCGAGATGCTCGACCTGCGCCGGCCAATCTACCGTCCGACCGCGGCCTACGGCCACTTCGGTCGTGCCGGCTTTAGCTGGGAAAATACCGATAAGGTCGACGCCCTAAAAAGTGGCGCCGGGCTCTAATTTTTGCGCGCGACTCGCGCCAGCATGCTGGACTCACCGTCCAGAACGTCCATATAGATGGGTTGCGCCAGAGGCCGGCCCATCACCGAAATCTCTTATTAAGGAACAGACTATGACAACTTTTACCGATTACCAGGTCGCCGATATGTCATTGGCCGACTGGGGCCGCAAAGAAATCGCCATCGCCGAAAGTGAAATGCCGGCGCTTATGGCACTGCGTCATAAGTATCGTGCCGATCAGCCATTGGCCGGTGCGCGCATCATGGGTTGTATCCATATGACCATTCAAACCGCCGTGCTCATCGAGACGCTGATCGACTTAGGCGCGGCCGTGCGTTGGTCTTCATGCAATATTTTCTCAACCCAGGATCATGCGGCGGCCGCTATCGCGGCGGCGGGCATCCCGGTATTCGCCTGGAAGGGTGAAACCGATGATGAATTTTTATGGTGTATTGAACAGACCATCCTTGCGGGTAAAGACGGCACCGAGGTCTGGGACGCGAACATCATTCTTGATGATGGCGGCGATCTGACCGAAATGGTTCACAGCAAATACCCACAGCTGCTAGCGCAAATTCACGGTATCTCGGAAGAAACCACCACCGGTGTACACCGATTGCTGGATATGTTGGCCAAGGGCGAGCTCAAGGTACCGGCGATCAATGTCAATGATGCGGTGACCAAGGCTAAGAACGACAACAAGTACGGCTGTCGTCATTCCTTAAACGATGCTATTAAGCGCGGCACCGACCACCTGTTGGCCGGTAAAAAAGCCCTGGTAATCGGCTACGGTGATGTCGGCAAGGGTTCGGCGGCGTCTCTGCGTCAGGAAAGCATGATCGTCAAGGTATCGGAAATCGATCCAATCTGTGCGATGCAGGCCTGCATGGACGGTTTTGAGGTTGTGTCTCCCTACAATGACGGTATCAACGACGGTACCGCGGCGAGCATTAACTTACCGTTGCTGCACAACACCGACCTGATCGTGACCACCACCGGCAACACCAATGTCTGCGATAAATATATGTTGGCCGCGGTCAAGAAAGGTGCCGTAGTCTGTAACATCGGTCACTTCGATAATGAAATCGACACCGCCTTTATGCGCACCTCATGGCAGTGGACCGAAGTGAAGCCGCAAGTTCATCAGATCTATCGCAGCGCCGCCAGTGATGACTTTATTATCTTGCTGTCCGAAGGACGTCTGGTCAACCTGGGCAATGCCACCGGCCACCCAAGCCGTATCATGGACGGGTCGTTCGCCAACCAGGTCCTGGCGCAGATGTATCTGTTTGAACGTAAGTTCGCCGACTTGCCCGCTGCCGAGAAAGCCGCTAACCTTTACGTCAAAATATTGCCGAAAAAATTAGACGAAGAGGTGGCCGCCGAAATGGTCAAAGGCTTTGGCGGGGTGATGACCACGCTGACCGAAACCCAGGCCAACTACATCAATGTACCCGTGGCCGGACCCTACAAGCCTGAAGAATATAAATATTGATTAGGAGCCGCCAGGCGCCTACAGCCAGCCGCACTACTGACTCGGTCAGGGCGCGGCTGGCGACTCAATCCCGATCACAGAGAAGACTATTATGAATACCCCAGTACCCGTCAGTTTTGAGTTTTTCCCGCCTAAAACCGACATCGGCTATGACAAATTATTGACGGCCCATGACGAATTAAAGATTGCCCAGCCGGAATTCTTTAGTGTCACCTATGGCGCCGGTGGTTCCACTCAGGAACGCACCATCAATACCGTTATTGAATTGAATAGCCGCGGGGTCCCGGCCGCGCCCCATCTGTCCTGTATCGGTTCGAACCGGGCTACGGTCCAGGCTCTGCTCGAGCAATATCAGGCGGCCGGTATCAACCGCATTGTGGCGCTGCGCGGCGACTTACCCAGTGGCATGCGCGGCACCGGGGGTGATTTCAACCATGCCTCGGATCTGGTCACCTTTATTAAAGCCGAATTTGCCGATACCTTCAGTATCGAGGTCGCGGCCTATCCGGAGATGCACCCGCAAGCGAACAGTTTTGATCAGGATGTCGACCATTTTGTGGCCAAGGCCAAGGCCGGCGCCGACAGCGCCATCACCCAGTATTTTTACAACATCAATGCCTACAAACATTTCGTCTCCGAAGTGCGCCGGCGCGATTGCGATATCGCGATCGTGCCAGGTATTATGCCGATTACCAATTTCACCAATCTGGCACGCTTCTCCGATGCCTGTGGTGCCGACATTCCCCGTTGGATGCGTCAGGCGCTGCAAAGCTGTGGCGATGATGTCACCCGAATTCAGCGCATTGGCCTGAACTTTGTCGTCGATCTGTGTCAGGAGCTCATTGTCGCCGGGGCGCCTAAGTTGCACTTCTACAGCATGAACCAGTCGGCACCAACGCTGGCGATCCTAGCCCAACTGGAAGGTTTTAAAGCATGACTGTTACCGCCTTTATCGATGGCCAATATGGCACCACCGGCCTGCAAATACAGAGTCGATTAGAAGCCCACCCCGATGTCGAGTTACTCAGCATCCCGGAAGCGCAAAAAAAAGATCCACAATTGCGTGAAACCTATCTGAATCGGGCCGACGTGGTGTTTTTGTGCCTGCCCGATGAAGCCAGCCGCGCCGCCGTGGCCCTAATCAGCAACCCCGCGACGGTGATTATCGATGCCTCATCGGCCTTTCGCGTCGATCCGGCTTGGGTCTACGGCGTGCCGGAATTGGCGGGGCTGCGGCCTAAAATACAGACCAGCAATCGCATCGCCAATCCCGGTTGTTACCCCACCGGCATGACGCTATTGACGGCACCCTTGGTGGCCGCCGGCCTTCTGCCCCGAGCCTATCCGCTCACGGTACAGGCGATCACCGGTTACAGCGGTGGCGGCAAGGCGATGATCGCCGATTATCAAGGCTTTGATCGAGGTCAAGCCGAAACCGCCGCCGCGCGACTGAAGAATCTTGATTTAAACCATAAACATCTGCCCGAGATGCAGCACATTGTCGGGCTCGATTTTGCCCCGGTCTTTGTGCCCACCGTCGGTAATTTCGAGCAGGGCATGCTGGTGTCAATTGGCTTGCATGAGGCAGCCCTAAGCGGCAGCGCCGAGCAAGTCTATGTCGCGCTGGCCGAAGCCTATCAGGCTGAACCGTTTATCACCCTGTTTCCGCTCAACGATCAGAGTCAACTCGAGGACGGCTTCTTGGCGCCGACTCACTGTAATGGTACAAACCGGATTGAGCTCTTTGTCTTCAGCGCCGACCAGCGCATCTATCTGGTCGCGCGACTGGATAACCTGGGCAAGGGCGCATCGGGTGCCGCAGTGCAGAACATGAATTGCCGCTTCGGCTTGCTCGAAACCACCGGTCTACTGGTATGAAGGGGCGCTTCCCGATCGGCCTGTTCCTGGCGCTCGGGCTGGCCGCATGCAGCGGCGCAACCCCGGCCACCGATGCGGCCCCGCTCAACCCTGCCGACATAAGCCCTAGCCCGGATCAGCCCGGATCAGTAGCAACGGTACCCTCGGTGATCTTTATCCAGTACCTCAATCAACAGGCGCCGGCGCTCTTGTGTGAACAGGATGCTGCTATTGGCTGCCTGAAGTTGCCTGCCGAACTTTGCAAGGCCGCGGTGGCGGAATCGGCGCAGCGCTGCGGACCCCTGTTACTGGAGCGCTGGCCGAGTAGTTTCCCCGAAGATGCCGACAATGCGATGCTTTATTCCTATCAATATCGGCAGTGTATTTTAGCCGATTGGATCCAGAATTTTGGTCTTACCGCCGAACGCCTAGCGTCCTGTGGCGCGGTGGCCACGCCATGAGAACGATTCGCGCCTGGGTACCTGAGGCCGAGTCACTCGAACAGGTTGTGGCGCTGCCCGCGTCTGTCTTTCAGCATCTGGTTAAGGCTCTGCGGCTCGATAATGGCGCGCAGGTCGAGGTCTTTAACGGCCGGGGTCAACGCTTTAATGGCACGTTGACGAATATCGGCAAGAAAGCGGCGAATCTGTTACTCAGTGAGCAACTGGTGGCGACCGAGGCATCCCCGCTGGTTAGCCATCTTGGCTTGGTGATGTCGAAGGGCGATCGCTTCGACTACGCCGTGCAAAAGGCCACTGAACTGGGCGTGACCAGCCTCACCCCGTTGACCAGTGAGCGCTGTGACCTGCGCTTAGCGCGTGACCGCTATGAGAAAAAACTCAGCCATTGGCATGGCATTATGACCAGCGCCTGTGAGCAGTCCTATCGCGACACCCTACCCATACTGCACCCTATTCAGTCGCTCAACGATTGGGTACTGGCGCAACGCTCAGCTCTGAAACTGGTCTTCCATACCGCGGCACAGCAACCGCTTTGGCCCGCTGAACGGCCCGATTCGGTCAGTTTTCTGGTCGGACCGGAGGGCGGTCTAAGTGGGTCGGAACTGGCTTTCGCCCAGCAGCAGGGCTTTACCCCATGGCAGCTCGGACCGCGCATTCTGCGTACTGAAACCGCACCGGTGGTGATATTAAGTTTGCTCCAGGCCCGCTGGGGCGACTTTTAGACCCAACGCCTGGTCGTCTAGTCGCCTAGTCGCTATTACCGAGGCGGTGGGCGATCAAGTAAAGACCCACTAACAGCGTGGTTAGGCATAGCAATAGCCACGGAAAGAGCGCGAGCGAAAACTGCGTGACCAAGAGCCCGATCGAGCCCGGCAAGATGGCGATACCCAGGCTAGCGGCGGTGACTTGCAGGCCGATCGCGTTGTTAAAGTGTCTCGACCCGACCCGATTAAGGGTATCCGAGACCAAGGCCGGGTACATCGGCGCATAGGCAAAGCCGATCACCACCAAGGCCAGCAAATTGGTCAATAGGCTTAGGTTAAGCGCATAGGCCAGAGCACCGACCAGAGCCAAAACTAGGCTCAGGGTCATCAACTGATTTTGGCTGATCCGGCTCGACACAAAACCCATCACAATACGACCGACGGTAAACATACCCCAATAGACACTGACCCAAGCACCAGCCTGGGCGGTGCTCATACCCCGGACGTCGGTCAAGAGGCTAAAGGTCCACAGCCCCATGGAAAACTCCAGACCGGTGTAACAAAAGAATAGCGCCATACTCAGCCAGACGCGGACATTGCCAAAGGACTCAAGCATACCGGTGTTATGGGCATCTGCGGCATGGCTAACGACCTCAGCCGCACCTTCTGCGGGGGCACGTTGGACCACCAACCACAGTCCCGCGGTGACCAAAAACAGGATCATTAAGAGCAGTTGAATCACCGAATGTATCTGATAACCCAGGCGCCAGTCGTACTCATGAACCAGCACCCAGGTCATAACCACCGGGCCTAGGGTGATGCCGACCCCAAAGCTGGCATGCAGCCACTGCATCAGGCCGGCACTGAAGTTCTTGGCGATATAGCCATTGATGGTCGCGTCGGTTGCCCCGGCCGCCAGGCCGATCACGGCGCTGGCCACGGCGATCCAGGCGAGCGAGGGTGCTAGCGTATAACCGAGCAGCGCGGTACCGGTGAGCAGGCAGCTCAGGCTGAGCAAACGGCCAATCCCCAACCAGCGCCCCATGCGCGCACTGAAAAAACCGCTCAATGCCGCACCCAGGGTCGCCGCCAACACGATAATGCCGTTCGCCGCGAGCGGCTGATTGAGATCAACCCGCATAAAGGGCCATGCGATGCCCAGTAAAGCGTCGGGGAGACCGAGCGAAATAAAAGCGATAAAGGCCAGCATAAGCAGGTAAAAACGGGTACGCATAAGATGGGTCCGAGTGATGGGTCGTTGGCTGTCGGCCCGGTCGATACGGTACGGCGAGCTGGGAGGCCTAATCATACTGATCACCTTTTGCGATTGCACGCAGGATGGGCGGTCAGGCTTAAATCGACGAGCCGGGTCGACGCGAATTTTGTGACTTTCTGCTGTTCCCATGGCGCCTCAGGCTCGTAAAATAGAGCCCTATGCACAGCGAAGGAGCAGTGGCATGACGACGTCAAGCATGATCGTGGTAATGGTTTTCATCTTCGGTGCGGGCTCTTGGTTGATTCTGCAGCAGGTCAGAGCATTAGCCCGTAGTGCCGCCGATACCGAGGAACAGCTGGGCCGACAGGTTGCCGAGCTGGAACGGCGAGTACAGACCTTAGAACGCATCGTGACCGATAAGCGCAGCCAGCTCAACGATCAGATCGACAGTCTATAGCAACGCTCCAATCGGCCCCCGCCTTACCAGCTAAACAACCGGTTGGCATTTTGATAGGACTGTTCCAAAACCTCTTCGACGCTAACTGCCTTTACTTCGGCTATCTTTTGAATAATAAAGGGCAGGTATTTGGGTTGATTGGGTCGACCCCGATACGGGATTGGCGTTAAGTAGGGCGCATCCGTCTCGACTACGAAACCCGACATCGGCGTCGCCGCTAAGACCTCACGCACATTTTCGGCCTTGTTAAAGGTGATGATACCGTTGAAACCAAGCATAAAACCCTCAGCCAAACAGTATTCGCCCAGGGCCAAGCCCGAGGTGAAGCTGTGGATAACGCCCTTGCCCTTCAGCTGACTGGAAAAGTTCTGCAGGATGGCTCGGGTGTCGTCATCGGCATCACGGGTATGGACCACGATCGGCTGATCCAACTCCACCGCGATGGCCAGCTGGCGCTCAAATACCGCACGCTGGATGGCTCGATCGGCATGGTCGTAGTGGTAATCCAGACCGATCTCCCCGATGGCGACGATCTTCGCGTCGCGACCATGACGCAACAGCTCTGCCGCCGTCGCCTCGGTAAAGAGTTCGGCATCGTGCGGATGCACGCCCTGGGTACCCCAGATCATCGGATGTTCGGTCAGTTCACGCACCCGCGCTAGATTGCTTGGCGACACGGCAATGGTGACGATCTTTTCCACATTCACGGCGGCCGCATCGGCAATCACCTGGTCGAGCGCCTCACCTTCCAAATAGTCCAGATGGCAGTGAGTTTCGATTATTGGGTGGTCAAATACGGGTATCTCGTGCTGTTTCTTACTCATTGGGCATTCGGTCCGGTCGCGGGCTGGTCGGCACAGTTTACCCATTCGGCGTTCAGTTGCCAGTGCACAGGCCAACTCACCCTAACCTTAATGAAGCGATCGCCAAAACAGGTTAGACTGCGCGCAAAATCATCACTGGAGTCCGATCATGCGCCGAGATCTAGCGTTCAACTTTTCACGAGTGACCGAAGCGGCCGCTCTGGCCGGCTATAACTGGCTGGGTCGCGGAGATAAAAACAAGGCCGATGGCGCCGCCGTGGAAGTGATGCGGGCCATGCTCAATAAGATCGAATTTGACGGCGAAATCGTGATCGGCGAAGGCGAGATCGATGAAGCGCCGATGCTCTATATAGGTGAAAAGGTCGGTACCGGCGTCGGCGATGCCTGTGATATTGCCGTTGACCCCATCGAGGGGACGCGTATGACCGCAATGGGCCAATCCAATGCCATCGCCGTTATGGCTATCGGTGAGAAGGGCGCCTTCCTAAAAGCGCCCGATATGTATATGGAGAAGCTGGTCGTTGGACCGGAGGCCAAGGGCTTTATCGATCTGACCCTACCCTTGGAGCAGAATATTAAGCTGGTCGCCAAGGCATTGAACAAGCCATTGCGGGATTTGGTCGTCGTGACCTTAGCCAAACCGCGACACGATCCGGCCATTGCCCTGATGCAGGGCATGGGCGTGCGGGTCTTTGCCTTACCCGATGGTGATGTCGCCGCCAGCATCCTGACCTGCATGCCGGAAAGTGAGGTCGATATGATGTATTGCGTCGGTGGCGCCCCAGAAGGGGTGATCTCGGCCGCGGTCATACGAGCATTGGGCGGCGATATGAACGGTCGCCTGATGTTACGCACCGAAGCCAAAGGCCACGATGCCGAAACCATAAAGATTGCCGAGAGTGAGGCACGTCGTTGTGCCGAGATGGGCGTTGAGACCGGTGTCGTGTATCAGCTCAACGATATGGCCCGATCCGATGATGTGGTGTTTTCGGCCACCGGCATTACCAAGGGGGATCTGCTGGAAGGTGTGACCCGAAAGGGCAACCTAGCGACTACCGAGACCTTGCTGATTCGGGGCAAGAGCCGAACCGTCCGTAAGATCCACTCGACCCACTATCTGGACCGAAAAGACGAAGATATCAAGGATGTGATTCTCTAGTCAGGCCGTTCTGAGCGGCGCCCGACTGACGGGGCCGCCCGCTCACCCTAATATCGCGCTCAAGCCCGCTTAGCGTTCGAACGGATAGCTCGGCCCCCAGGTCTTACGCAGCCATTCCAGATAGCGGGCTAACTGCACACTGTCTGCCCAACTGTGCTCCACAACCGCCAGCTGGCCAAGCCCAATGGCATCGTTTACCCGCTCAAATTGGTTGCCCCAGCCACGATTGAGCAGCACTCCGTATTCGCTCGTCACCGGTTTGCCGGTCTCGCCCCACTGGAGCGCATTGCACGCAAACCAAGGCGTTTCGAGTTCAACCCAACCCTTTGACCCGGAGATACAGGCCTTGGTCGGCAGGTGGGCATCCAGCCGATAGGCTAGGTGGGCGGTTTTGCCGTCGGCATAGGACAGCAGCAGATCCGCCGCTATATCGACCCCGGTTGGCCCCAATACCACTCGGGCTTGGGTCTGGTCGGGGTAGCCGAACACAGAGAGGGCCAACATGATCGGATAGAGGCCTATATCGAGCAACGCGCCACCGGCCTGGGCCGGGTCGAGCAAGCGGTGATGGACCTGACTCATATCATGGGCAAAACCGAAACTCGCGCTGAGGTGTTGCACGGTGCCAATACGCCCGGCGGCTACCTGCCGATGCAGCGACTGGTAGAGCGGATTGAATTTGGTCCACAAGGCTTCCGCGCAAAAACGCTGGTTGCGCTCGGCCGCCGCAAACACCGCCGCCGCCTCGGCCTCAGACAGGGCCATGGGTTTTTCCACCAAGACATGTTTACCGGCATTTAAGGCGGCAATGGCCTGTGGGGCATGATGGGGATGGGTGCTGGCAATATAGACGGCATCGATCTTCGGATCGGCCAAGAGCTGCTCGTAGTCGTCGTAGGCAGCCGTCAAGGCGTGAGTTTCGGCGAACGCCTGGGCACGCACCAGCGAATGTGAATAGACGGCTGAAAATCGACCATTGACGATCTGAGCCACATCCTGCAAAAACTGACCGGCCATATTTCCGGTACCGATAACGGCCCAACGTAGCATAGTGTTCCTTACCCCGGCGGGGCTTACCTGGCTTTGGCAGCCATTGGTGAAAGGGTCTGTCATTCCGACCCCGCTAGCAATGGACAGGGGTCGATCCTTATGGCGAACTAATAGCCCGTATTGGCCAAAAACTCCGTGGCTCGAGCTACCCGCGATGCCATGCTCGGTTTGTATAGCACCGACACCTTAATCCACGTTGCTTCTTGCTGATACCAACGATGGGACTGAATCCGCGATTCGGCATCAAAAAATGCATACTCAGCTTGCGGCCCCGAGAAGGTCAAAGGATCCTGGATCGCGCCACCGACTGCGGCACGATCCTGTGCCGCCACCAGGAGCACCAGCTCGTTAAAATCGCCGCTCAACGGACCCGTTTGAACCATAAAGGACATCCCTTTAAGCGTCAGGCCCCAGGCCTGGGTCGCACCGCTGTCCTGAAAGACCGGTTCGGCCTCCCAGCGGACCTTCAGGCCGCCATCAAGCTGCTGCCAATAGTAGGCCGGCGCATCGATTGGCGCCGATCGACTTGGCCATTGGGCGTAAAAAAACCCGATCGAGAGCGCGATTAGAATCCAGCCGGTGGGTTCTTTGAGCAGGCGGGGCAACTTGGTCGATGTTTTCATAGGCTATGCTTAACTGATCATTGAGGCCGCCATCATAAAGAATCCCGCCTGGGCTGTCAGGAGCGCGGCCAATTAAATGCATTCGGCGACGTCAACACAAGCCCTCCGCGCATTGGGCGCTCGAGCCTTGTGAATTTGTATTCTCGAGCGCGGCCAGATTACTTTTGCATTTTCGAAAATTCCGAGTCCAGGTCAAATCGCTTCGATGTCACATAGCGTTCGATCTGCTCGGTTCGTTCGACTATCTTCGCCATCCGAGCCTGTGCGGTGCGCAAGCGATCTGTTGGGCTCAAGGGATAGCGAAACATATTGATGGGCCGATTCTGACGCATATCTTCATCGTAGCGATAGGGCGGCGCCGTACTGTCGTCATTCGGCCGGGGTGCCATGGCGATCCAGGCGCCCAAATAGGCAAAGAACATCAATGAATTAAAAAATATTAAACCACCCAGCGCGGCTAACCGGATCACCCAATGATCGACATTGAGATGGTCGGCCAAGCCCGCGCAGACACCGGCAACCTTTCTGTCGCGAGTATTGCGGTACAGACCCATGCCGAATCCGTTACGCCGACGAGCCCACCAGTCTTCCGGCGGAAAACCATTGCCATGCTCTGGGTTGGCTTGATTAGGGTGTTTATGTGAACGTTTCATGTGCCCTCCTATTCCCGGTCTGCGTCACGCCGCCAGCGGGGGTTGCGATCATCTAAAATGGACTCCAAGGTGGCCATGCGGGTCGACAGGGTATCCAATGTTCGCAGCAGGTCGTCGAGGATGAGCTGATCTTCATTGGCCAGTCCACGACTGGTCTTACCCTTAGCCCGATAGTGCATGACCAGCCAGAGCGGCATGACCACGACCATAAACAGAACGGTCGGCACCATCATAAAGTCTAAAAATTGCATTTTTTACTCCCTTTATTAATAGGCTGCTTGGGTCACCCAGTGCGGCCCGGCAAGTCAACCTTATCAGCCTTGGTCGGTGCTTTTCAAATCCGCTTTCAGGCGCGCTAATTCGGCATTGATTGCCTCATCTTGGGCCAGGGATTCGATTTCATTTTTTAGACCTTGCTTATTATTTCGACCCAGATCGTCGGCCTCCAACTGACTTTCCATCGAATCCATCTTGCGTTCATAGTGCTCAAATTTTTCGAACGCGTCCTGCAGTTGCTCACGATTCAGCTGACCCCGGGTGCGCATGCGGGTGGACACTGTTTTCTGGCGCATCAACAAAACTTTTTGTTTGGCTTTGGCATCGTTTAACTTTAACTGCAGCTGACCAATTTCATTGCCCAAATGCTCGAGGTGATCGTCCAGGGCATTAAATTCCTGCTCTACCGCCGTCACTTCATCGGTTATCGCCTGCTTTTCGGCCAAGGCTGCTCGAGCCAGGTCTTCACGGTTTTTTCCCACCGCCAAACGCGCCTTGGCTTCCCAATCGTCGGCGTCATTACGCAGTCGACCGAGGCGACGCTGGACATCTTTTTTATCGGCAATCACGCGTGCCGAACTGGAACGAACTTCGACCAGCGTTTCTTCCATTTCCTGAATAATCAGTCGAATCATTTTTTCCGGGTCTTCTGCCCGATCCAATATGGAATTCAGGTTACTGTTGATGATGTCACTTAATCTTGAAAAAATGCTCATTGTTACTCTCCTAATATTTCATAATAACGTCACATGGCTGGCCGTTTGGCCTCGACCGACTTAGCGCAACGGCCAACGACCCAAGGCTTCGATCGCCAGTGCAATCAAGCCAAAGCCGATCAACCCGGCCCAAACCACCGTGACGGCGGCTAAGGCACTGCTGAGCGTGATCAGCCCAAGATACAGCGGTGTTCGTTGCGACATCTCCATCGTCTGAGTGCTCCCGATCAGGGTTGATTCGTTGTCTAACCTTATTCTTTGCTAATTGTTTTATTACGTCTGTCTTGTCTATTACATCTATAACATCCATAACGTCTATTACAGTTTCCATGCCAAAAACCTAAGCAGTTGATTTACAAGGCTATTAAGATAATGTGACCTATAGTCACTCGCATTGATTAACTTATTAGACTAAGTTATTTAGTCAATACGACGAAAAAGGCCTGCCCATGTCTGCCAACCATCAACTTCGACTTATCGGTGAGAGTTCGGCCTTATCGGATGTGCTCGACCAGGTTTCACGTGTTGCGCCACTCAATCGCCCGATCTTGGTGATCGGCGAGCGCGGTACCGGCAAAGAATTGATCGCGGAGCGTCTGCATTTCTTGTCGTTGCGCTGGCAACAACCGTTACTGAAAGTAAATTGCGGCGCGATCAGCGAATCCTTGTTGGACGCCGATCTGTTTGGCTATGAACCTGGGGCCTTCACCGGGGCAAACCGAGTTCACAAGGGTCGCTTCGAACGAGCCGATGAAGGCACGCTGTTGCTCGATGAATTGGGCAGCATGTCAGCTGCGGTCCAGGAAAAGGTGCTGCGGGTAATCGAGTACGGGGAGTTCGAGCGACTGGGCGGGCAAAAGACGCTGCAGGTCAATGTGCGCATCGTTGCCGCGACCAATGAAAATTTACCCCAGCTGGCGGCACAGGGTAAGTTTCGCGAGGATTTGCTCGACCGCCTGGCATTCGATGTCATTACCATTCCACCCTTGCGAGCGCGCGAAAACGATGTGGAGCGCTTAGCCGAGCACTTTGCCATTAGCATGAGCATTGAATTAGGTTGGCAGGACTTCCCTGGCTTCAGTGCCAAAGCCACCGCACAGCTGAAAAACCACCCCTTTTATGGCAATGTCCGAGAACTGAAAAATGTTGTCGAACGCAGCATCTATCGCTGGGGCACTCCGAGTGCGGCCATTGGCGAGTTGGTATTGGATCCATTCGACTCGCCCTGGGCTCCGGCAGCCAAGACCAGCCAGAGCGACCCAGGTAGCCATCTAGGCTTTAGCGAGCAGGTCGCCCGATACGAACTGATGCTCTTATCCCAAGCGCTCGACCAAAATGATCAACACCAGGGTAAGGCCTCAGATGCGCTCGGGCTGACCTATCATCAATTTCGCAGTCAGTTAAAGAAACACGGTCTCATCGGCAAAGATAAGGTCGGCTGAGCGGAGGCCGGACACAAAAAAGCGCGCCATCGGCACGCTTTTTTTGGGGCTGACGGGCCAATCGGCTCGTTAGACTGCTTCGCTGCCAGTTTCGCCGGTGCGGATACGAATAACCTGTTCCAACGGCTGGACAAAAATCTTGCCGTCGCCGATCTTACCGGTCGCTGCGGCATTGGTGACGGCTTGTATAACGCCATCGACCTTGTCGTCATCGATCGCAATTTCAAGCTTAATTTTCGGCAAAAAATCGACTACATATTCTGCACCGCGATACAGTTCGGTATGACCCTTTTGCCGACCAAAACCCTTAACTTCGGTCACGGTAATGCCCTGAACGCCTACTTCTGACAACGCTTCACGAACGTCATCCAATTTAAATGGCTTGATGATGGCAGTAACTAATTTCATAAATCATTCCTTAGTTTATTTCTTAACCCTATTAGATAAAGATCGGGTGTTACGCAATGGCACTCTTATGTGCAAGTCTAGCAGCCAAAGCTCGGCGCTGCCGACGGGCGGACTAGAGGTCGCTCGAGTGATGCAACACTCGGCTGACGATGCCATATTCAATAGCTTCGGCAGTGGTCATCCAGTTGTCGCGCTCAATGTCGATGCGCACTCGCTCAATCGGCTGCCCAGTTTGCGCCGCAATAATCCGCGCCAAGCGCTCTCGCATGGCAATGATTTGTTGCGCCTGTATTGCAATATCACTGGCCTGACCGCCGACGCCGCCAGATGGCTGGTGAATAAGGAAACGCGTATTCGGCAAGCAATAGCGATCTTCTTTAGCCGCTGCCAAAAAAATGTGCGTTCCCGCACTGGCTACATAACCGGTCCCGATGACCTTAACCCGCGGTGCGATAAACTGCACTATATCGTGGATGGTATCGCCCGCTTCGACGTGGCCACCCTGGCTATTGATAAATAATACGATGTCGTCGTCTGACGCTTCAGCCAAGGCCAGCAGTTGGGCGGAGACCTTTTTGGCCATCGTTTGGTTGATTTCTTCGCAGATAAGGACTTTACGCCCGGTAAATAGGCGTTCGCCAACTGGATCAAAGGTTTGTTCTGGCTTCACGGGGTTCTCCTGTCATGAATTCTATGCGGTCAGTATAGCCAAACTGGGCCAGCTGCACCGCCATACTTTTGTTTTAAGGTATAGAGGTTGACACACTCGGTCGGTCTTATCAGACCTTATGGTACCCCGTAACCGACATCAGGGTCGCGTCGAATTCGGCGTGGGTAATTGTCACATCAAAACCCCTGTCGCTTGCAGGTTCCAAATTTAGGAGACCGACTGCAAGCTTTCGAGCGTTTCCGCCGCGTCCATCCAGACCAGTTCGGCGCCATCCAATTCACCGCGCAACTGGCTCTGCTGCTTGATTAGACGCTGAAGCTTTTCTTTTGCCGCTGCATCATACAGTGTTGCGTCCGATAACTCATTTTCAATGCCTGTTAGGTCTTTTTGCAGTCGTTCCATCAACTGTTCGGCTTTTTTGAGCTTCTGCTGCACTGGCTTTAATTTTTCCCGCTGCACGGCTCTGGCCTGACGGCTGGCCTTGCGCTCGTCAATGCTCTCCTCGCCGGCGACCTGACTCCGCTGCGAGCCGGTTTGCGGCGCCTTTAACATGGCCTGGAAGTAATCATCCAAATCGCCATTGTAGAGCTCTACACCACCGTTTCGGACCCACCAAAACTGTTCCGCGGTGGAATTAAGCAAATACCGATCGTGGGATACTAAAATTACTGCGCCCTCGTATTGTTGCAACGCCAAATTCAAGGAATCGCGCATCTCCAAATCCAAGTGGTTGGTCGGTTCGTCCAACAACAGAAGATTTGGCTTCTGCCAAGCAATGAGGGCCAATGCCACACGGGCTTTTTCACCACCGGAAAAGTTTTTCACCGGCTCGTCCGCACGCATGCCTGAGAAGCCAAAGCGGCCAACGAAATTCTTGATGTCCTGGTCTTTCGCGACATCATCGATGCGACGAATATGTAGATAGGGGCTTGCTAGGTCATCGAGCGACTCCAACTGATGCTGGGCAAAGTAACCGACCTTAAGATTCTGGCCGCGCGTGACCACCCCCTGCAGCGGTTCTAGGTCACCAGAGAGGGCCTTGATCAGGGTCGACTTACCGGCGCCGTTCACCCCCAATAAGCCCAGACGCATGCCCGGATGGAGGCTCAGGTTGATGCCCGACAACACCGTCTTGGTGGGATAGCCTAGGTTGACGTCTTTGAGGCTGACCACCGGATCCGAGACTCGACCGTCGGTGCTAATACTCAGATCGTAGCCATGGCTCATCAACAATGGTGCGTTCATTGTCAGGCGTTCGAGCATCTTGACCCGGCTTTGCGCCTGCTTGGCTTTGGAGGCTTTGGCCTTAAAGCGCTGCACGAAGGACTCTAAATGCTCCTTCTGCTTCTGCTCTTTGTTGAAGGCTGCCTGGTGCTGTGCCATCCGTTCCGCGCGCTGACGCTCAAACTGACTGTAGTTGCCGCGATACAGTTGGAGCTTTTTCTGTTCGAAGCTCACCACCTGAGTGGCTACGCCATCCATAAAGTCACGATCGTGGGAAATAAACAGCAGTGTACCTTGAAACTGCTTCAGCCACCCTTCGAGCCAAAAACAGGTATGCAGATCCAGGTGGTTGGTGGGTTCATCGAGCAAGAGCAGGTCAGACGGGCACATCAGGGCACGGGCCAAATTCAACCGAACTCGCCAACCACCGGAAAAGGAATCGACCGGATTGGTGAATTCCGCCTCGGCGAAACCCAAGCCGGCCAATAACTGTTCGGCCTGATAACGCTTATTAAAGGCCTGATAGGTGTCCAACGCGCCAAGCTGCTCGGCCACGGCATGGTCGTCGTTACGGCTTTGTGCCTGCTCCAGTTGCTGTTCTAGCTTGCGCAACTGTTGGTCGCCATCGAGCACAAACTCGACGGCCGAACGATGCACCGCGGTAACTTCCTGCTCCATATAGGATAGCCGCCACTGATTAGGCATCAGGCAATCGCCTTGGTCGAGAGTCAGGTCACCCTGTAGCACCTTGAATAGCGACGTTTTGCCGGTACCATTGGCACCAATTACCGCAAGGCGCTCGCCCGGATTAATTGTCAGAGATGCTTGCTCCAGCAATGGCTTTCCACCAAGCTGTAGAGAAATATTTGAGAGTTTTATCATGGGGCAGGAGTTTACCAATGCGTTGCAACAGACGCCATTGTGGCGTTTCGCTAATCGAGTCTATTTGCCAAATAAAATAGCGCTGCTCGCCTGGCAAGACGATTATGCAGCCCAGGTGAACGATATAATCGCCATCGCCTTCGCCTTACAGCAAGGACTTAGCTTACCCGCCTGTTGGTGGCAAGACGACTCGGTGACTCACTTAAGACCCTTGATAGGACGCGTTCGCCACTACCGAACTGGCTTGGACGGAGCGCTTAAACGTAACGCCCTAACTTTTGAGTTGATGCTGGAAGGACTGGATATTCAGCTGCTACAGGCACTTTTTGTTGATGCGGAGCTTGGATCGGGCGATCTTGTCGAGCACTATGCACTTTCTTTGGGCGTAAAAAAGGGAGCTCTCGCTCCCCTTATCCAAACCCTGCTCAGGGTTACCGATTCAACTTAAGCGTTAGCGGCTTATACGTCCTTTTTTGAATCGAACAGGCTGCGACCTTCTGCCGCTGGGACATTGGCGGTTACGGCTGCTGCCGGCTGGTTTTCGACCGGCTTACTCATGCCCGTCGGCTCGGCAAGCGCCATTGGCTTCGCGGCTGGCGTATCTTTTTTCGCAGGTGCGACAGGCTTGGGGGCTGCTTTTTGGGCGATTGCCTTCTTAACAGGCGCTTTTTTCGCAACTGCTTTTTTAACCGCGGCTTTTTTTGCTACCGGAGCTTTGGCGGCGGCCTTCTTAGCAACCGGTGCCTTGGCAACCGCTGGCTTAGCGACTGGCTTCTTGGCAACCGCTTTCTTAGCGACTGGCTTCTTGGCAACCGCTTTCTTAGCGGCTGGCTTCTTGGCAACCGCTTTCTTAGCGACTGGCTTCTTGGCAACCGCTTTCTTAGCGACTGGCTTCTTGGCAACCGCTTTCTTAGCGACTGGCTTCTTGGCAACTGCTTTCTGGGCCGCGGCCTTGGCTTTAACGGCCGCTTTCATGGCTACAAGTTTGGCCTTGGTTGCGGCCTTCTTCTCGACAGCCTTAGCCTTGCGGGCGGCGACTGCGGCAGCTTTTTTCTCTGCCGCGGCGGTCTTTTTAGCCGCATCGGTCAATTTTTTCGCTTCAACGGCAGCGGCCATCGAACGGCGTTTAGCTTCGTCTTTACGGAGCTTAAGGATGCCTTTGGCAAGTTTGGCCGTTAGGGCGGCCTCAGTTTTGGCTGCGTTTAAAACAAGCTTTGCGGCGGCCTGCTCTGTTTTCAGAGCCTCTACAACGACCTTAGCGTCGGCGACCATGGCAATTGCCTGCGTCGCGGCACCGGCAGCTGCAGCAGTCTTTAGCTTTTTCGCCTTGGCAACGGCTTTCGTTTTTGCGGCGATGGCTTTCTTAACCTTCGCGGCAGCCGCGAGCACTTTCTTACTCTGCGCTGAAACTACTTTTTCTGCGCCACTCAATTCGCTTGCTTGAGCCTTCAACAGTTTAGTTTCGAGACTAACCAATTCTGCCTTTAAGATTCCCACTTCTGAAACTGCAACCTTGGCAGCAGGTGCCTTGGCTTTAGCAGGCGCTGATTTTGCAGCGGCGGCCTTGCCCGTTACTTTTTTAACAGTGGCTTTTTTTGCAACAACTTTCTTTATTGCTGCAGATTGAGCTGGTTTTTTCTTTGCAACGGCCATGACCTTGGTCCTCTTAAGGTAAGTGATTAAACTTTGTTAATTCAACTTGACACTATTTAGATTCGGCTTGAAAAATTCAAGCTTTTGTTTTCTCTTTAAATATTTTCATAACGGGTTATTCAATTTCATCAATCCAATCGACCAACTTCTGCCAATCGTTTATGTCAGCCTCCTGAGCATTACTTAGATCGTGAATGCCCAAGCCGTATTCGGAGGATCGGATATAAAATTGGGTATCCCGAAAGGTCGAAATGAACGGGATTTTTAGGCTTTTCAGGAACAGCTCGAGCTTCGAATATACCAGGGTGTTTTTTCGCACCCGATTGGCAACTACAGCGATCCGGCGAGGGCTGCTCCGATAGGCCGGTGTTAGAAAGAGTTCTTTAATAAACAGAGTCGTCGCACGAATATCGATGGGTGATGGGGTAACTGGAATAACAATGAAATCAGATTCGCGTACTAGATCGTTGAGCAATTGGCCGGTCAGCCCCGCGGGCGTGTCGATGACCACCTTGGTGGTGCCAACGGGCAGATTATGAATTTGCCAAGTACGAGTAACCTGTGTTGCACCCTTTTTATAGGCCGACACGCCATGAATTTCGGCGCGCGCCGTTTGCCGCAGTTGCAACCACTGAGTCGATGAACCTTGCGGATCAAAGTCAATAAGCGCGCATTGCTCTTGCCGGCAAGCAAATAGGCTCGACAAATTAGTCGCGATGGTTGTCTTGCCACTGCCGCCTTTGGCGTTTGCGATGAGGATCCGCTTGGGCGCCGCTGTCGGTTTCGCTAGGATGCGTGGTTCAGTTGTCAAATGTGTCGTTACCATGGTCACTCCATAAATGCCCAGCTATGCTAACAGATTTTTACTTGTCAAAAAGCATATAGATAACCATTTGAACCAATCGCCACCAAATTACCCTGATACCAGCCAATATCCAGCACAATCGCGCTTTTAAATGCTTGTTTACCTTCGGTTCCTAGCTTCCATGTTTGAATTTTTTTACCATTTGTCGCATTAAATTCGAATATATTTCGGTGCGTTGTACCCACTAAAAGTCTATTTTCCCCCACAAAGCGACCGCTATAGAGTCGGAATTTTGCTGTTCGCAGAGTCGCAATTCTGGTGTAGGATTTCAGATTCCATATTTCAGCTTTCTCATTGGCTGGCACTATCAATGCTTTTTTGCCACTCGGACTCAAGGCTACCAATGGCACCTGATTGGAATATTTAAACTCTCGGAGCATGCTGCCATCACCAATATTCCAAAGCCGCGCACTACTGTCTTCCGAACCGGTTAGCACAATACCTGCATCGATATTTAGTGCCACGGACACGACTGGTCCCTGATGGATAAACTCTCGCAAAAGGCCGCCATTTTGAACATCAAATAATAACGCGCTGTTATTGGCCAGACCTAGCATGGCAAACCGTCCGTCGGAGGACAGCGCAACGGCCTCAATTTTTGCCGGTGCGGACCAGAACCAAATCGACTCACCGGTCGTTGTGTCCCACAAAACGAGGTTGAAATAATTCGCGGTTACGGCAAAACGTCCATCAGATGAAATGTCGCCGTAAAGAATTTCGGTTAGATAACCCTCACGGTGATTCCAGTTAAAACTGCGGCCTTTTTTTTCCAGATCCCAGTACGAACCACCGTGCAGATAAGACCCCACGACAGCTGATTGGCCGATCTTATCGATGGCGGCGGAATAGATGCCCTGACTGGCCAATTGCACTTTTGAACTTGGCCCTTGTGGCAGACAGCCATTTAGCAGCATGATCCAACACAAGGTAAAAAATAGAGTTATCGGCTTCATAATTGGCAACAGTCAGCGATCGTTGCGGACAGTGTAGCACCGCCCGAACTTGGAACGAAGAAAGATGGCGTTAAGGCCGGCCAAGATTGCTGAGCAGAGTAGGGGGCGAGCTAGGTAATGAGCCGATGGCTTCGGACAGATTAGGGTGAATCTATTATTGCCAAGCGCCATCGACCGCGGGGCGGTCTTGCAACCCATAATTATTAAATTATCCAATAGCAAGCGTGGCCCACCAAACGGGTCACTGCCTTGTGAGCGGTTAGGCCAAGGTCTTTTGATGTGCGGTGTGCAGTCGCGCTATGAGCCGATCTTCCATATCGAATCGCTCGCTCATCTTTTCACCTAAGGATGATAGATCACCATTGAGGTTGACGATGTTGGCCTCGACCAGATCAATTGACGCATACTTATCATTAAAATTGAGCAAGCGCTGTGTTGTCAGTTCAATTTGTGGGTACAGCTCATGGGCCAATTCCAAACCACCATCGTCATACTCCTTGGCTTCGCGAAATAACTGCTCATAAATCTCAAAATGACCTTCGGAGATATAATCGACCAGCTGTTGACTGAAAATCTGCAGTTGTTCTGCCAGATTTTCTTTCCCTTGGGCCTCTTGAATGGCAAAAAAACTGATCAAGGCCTGTTGCCGATCGGACAACCAGCGATCGATCATTTCATGTGTACCACCCCAACGCTCTTGAGCTGTTTTACAGTTTTCCAACATATGGATGACCTATTCTCGCTGCTAATGACGGCATCAACACAACGCCGCAATGAATGTCCTATTAGTACAATATAGGCTCAGTAAGGCCTTCAGACAACCAACAAACGCTTTTTATGCCAGTTTTTCAAACGTGTGGGCACTGACAGAAACACCACGTTAGCCTATACTTCTTTATTTGTCAGCGCAGAGAATTTTATGTTGTCACGATGCTTTAAAAACAGATTTCGTTTTTTTGCCTTGAGCTGTGTCTTAAGCATGGGTTTTTCCTTTGCCGTAGCCGCAGACCTACCCCCCGGAACGGCCTATGTCGAATTGCAGCCGGCCTTTACGCTGAATTACGGGCAAACCACTAAGGTCCGATATCTGCAAGCGGCCGTTACCCTGCGCGTGCGCGACGAACTGGCGGCAGTTGTGGTGGCGGTCCATCTAGATGCAATCCGCCATGAGATTATTATGCTCTTCGCTCGGCAATCGGAAGAAACCGTGCGCAGCAGTGCCGGTCGAGAAGAAATACTCGAGCAGGCGCTTGAGGCTGTGCAGGCATTAATGATTAAGGAGACGGGCGAGATTCTGGTTGATCGCGTCTTGTTTACCTCTTGGGTGGTTCAGAGCTAACCAGCGCCCATTCAACAGCGGCTTAAAGCCGCACATCCTGGCAAGTCTCTGGTCAGCAGCCTTGCCAGCGACAGGTTACTGACGCAGATATTCGGCCAAAAAATCATCGAAAGTGCCGCTGTCGTTTGCCTCAATATCCCGTTGTCGACCGACGCTAGCAGCCGTCTCGCGCTGCCAAAAGGCCACCTGCTCCGGCGCCAAGGGCTGACTAAAATGCGCCGCAAATTGAGCCGACTGCTTTAGGCTGAAATTCAGGTAAGATGATTGTTCTGTAATCTGCGCTAAGACCTGATGTGACGGCGTCAATCTGACATCATCGATCTTGTCTTGCTGCTGCTGGCAGGCTTTCTGGTAACAGTCAGTGCCGGTCTTTTTATCGATCGTGACGGCGAATTCGGCTATCGACTCCATCAAGGTTTGGGCTAATGCCGGTAACAGCTGATCACGGCCGCCATGGCGTATGGTTAAATTCGGGTCTCGCCCGTTCAGTGCCACACGCTCGCTATTACGCTGGACCTGCTGGCATTCGAGCGTCGAAATCTCCGGGCTATCTTGCACTAAACACCAGAGCAAAAACAAATCAACAAAATCAATCTGGCCTTCATCGATACCCAGTGGCAGCAATGGGTTGATGTCGAGGCAGCGCACCTCTATGTACTCAACGCCCCGATACCGCAAGGCATGGAGTGGCTTCTCACCTGAGTAAGCAACACGTTTGGGGCGGATATCACTGTAGTATTCGTTTTCGATTTGCAGCACGCTGGTATTAAGCTGTTGATACTCACCTTGCGCCATTAGACCCATCTGTTCGTATGCGGAATAGGGTGTTTGAATGGCATTGGAGAGAGTTTCGGCATAACTTTCCAGTGAATTAAAGCACACAAACAGATTCGCCTGCGCCTTGTTGGAATACCCCAGATCACTCATCCTCAGGCTGGTCGCATAGGGAGCATAGAGACTCTGTTCACCCAAAGGCGTCAGGTCGGCTGAGCTATGGTCGAGAAAGCTGCTATCAGCCGCGGGTGAGGCACCGAATAAATAAAGCAAAAGCCAACTGTGGCGGCGGAAATTTCGAATCAGACCAAAGTATTCGTTAGTCTTAAACTCGGTCAGGTCACCCGTTTTATGATTCACCAGGGCCCATTGTCGCCAAAATTCTTCACTCAGCGACCAGTTGTAATGCACCCCTGCGATGGTCTGCATTTTCCGGCCGTAACGATGCCATAGACCGTGTCGGTAGATGGTTTTTAGGCGCCCTATATGGCTATTGCCATACTGTGCGATAGGGATCTCTTCCTGCGCAGGCAACAGCGACGGCATGCTGCCAGACCACAACCATTCGTCATCTAGGTGGCTGAACGAAAATCGGTGTAAGGCATCGAGCTCGTTTAGCAGCCGGCCTTTGTCGCTGTGCACACCGGTAATGAACTCCATCAGACTTTCCGAGTAATCGGTAGTAATCGATTTGTGGGTCAAGGCCGAGCCCAGACTCTCCGGATGGCCAACTTGGCTGATCTGGCCGGCTTTACTGACCCGTAAGGCTTCGCGCTCGATGCCACGCTGAAAGGTGAAAGCATTACTGTGTAAGTCTTTAAGCAATTTGAGACGGGTAATGGCAGGCAAGGTGGCGCCCTCGATAAATGTAGCTAAAGTATGGGGCTGAATCGGGATAGATCAAGCTGAGGCCGATCTATTCCATTCATCAGCCACCGGCTGGCGGAGTGCGGGCGAATTAGCGCCGCGCACCCTTTTTAAGCGCCTGATCAAACAGCGCGTCTAAGGTGCTGGCGGGCGCAACGGGCGCCTTGGCTTGGTTGCGGCTGCCGCCGCGTCGGTTAGCACTGCGCTCACCCCCGGGCGTCGCCGAATCCGGTTCGCTTTGGGCATCATCGTCGAGTCGCATCGACAACCCAATGCGCTTGCGCTGGGCATCAATTGCCATGACCTTAACCTTGACGATATCACCGGCCTTAACAACTTTTGCCGGGTCCTCGACGAAACTGTGGCTGAGGGCGGAAATATGCACCAAACCATCTTGGTGCACCCCAACATCGACAAAGGCGCCGAAGTGCGTGACATTTGTGACCACGCCCTCTAAGACCATATTCAAACGCAAATCTTTTAACTGCTCGACACCATCCTGAAACACGGCAGTCTTAAATTCCGGTCGCGGGTCGCGCCCCGGCTTATCCAACTCGGCAATAATATCCATTACGGTGGGCACACCAAACTGCTCATCGGTGTAGTCACTGGCATTTAAAGCCTTAAGAAATTTACTGTCGCCGATAAGGTCGTTAACCGCCTTGCTGCTGGTTTTCACGATGCGATGCACCAGGGCATAGGCCTCGGGATGGACACCAGAACGATCGAGTGGATCGGTGCCGTTCATGATGCGCAAAAAACCGGCGGCCTGCTCAAAGGCCTTGGGCCCCAGTCGTGGCACATCTTTCAGCTGCTTGCGCGAGGCAAAGGCGCCGTTGCTGTCTCGAAACGCCACTATATTGCTGGCAATGGTTAGGTTTAGACCGGACACTCGTGCCAACAAAGGAGCCGATGCCATATTCAGATCGACACCGACTCCGTTCACACAGTCTTCGACCACGGCGTTCAATTGACGCGCCAGAGCAACCTGAGAAACATCGTGCTGGTACTGTCCGACACCAATGGCTTTGGGGTCTATTTTCACCAACTCGGCCAACGGATCCTGTAACCGGTGAGCGATTGATATGGCACCGCGGATGGTTACATCCAAGTCGGGGAATTCCTGTGAGGCATACTCAGAGGCGGAATAGATCGAGGCGCCGGATTCATTGACCATTACTGGTTCGGCTTTAATGGCCGGATGCTTCTTGAGCATATCTTTTACGAACCGTTCGGTCTCGCGACTGGCAGTGCCATTACCGATGGCAATCAATTCAATGTCGTATTTCAGGCACAGAGCCGAGAGTACCTTTTCTGCATCGGCGATACGATTCTGTGGCGCGGTCGGGAAGATCGCGCCATGATCGAGCACCTTGCCGGTGGCATCGACCACGGCAATCTTGACCCCGGTACGCAACCCAGGGTCCAGACCGATGGTGGCACGTGGACCGGCTGGCGCGGCCAGCAATAGGGCTTTCAAATTTTGGGCGAAGACGTCGATGGCCGACTGTTCAGAACTTTCCCGGATTTGGCCGAATAGGTCGGTCTCGATATGGGTCAGTAACTTGATGCGCCAAGTCCAACGGCACACGTCGAGCAGCCACTTATCTGCCGGCCGCGACTGATCTTCGATACCAAAGGTTTCGGCGACCATCAGTGCGCCAGCACCAGCACTGCGCGGATCTTCGTCAGGCAACACCAAGGCTAGGCTAAGGCAGCCCTCGTTACGCCCGCGAAACATCGCCAAAGCACGATGACCGGGCACCTTATTGAGGGCCTCGTCGTGTTCGAAGTAATCTTGGAACTTAGCGCCATCCTGTTCTTTGCCGGCAATCAGGCGCGCCTGAATCTGACCAAACTGCCACATATATTGGCGCAACTTGCCCAGCAGGGCGGCATCTTCGGCAAAGCGCTCCATCAATATATAGCGCGCGCCATCCAGCGCCGCTTTGCTATCGTTTATCTCCGCCTGCGGGTTCAGATAGGCCGCGGCCTGGAGTTCCGGGTCGAGCATTGGGTCACCGAGCAATGCCTCGGCCAGGGGCTCAAGACCGGCCTCTCGAGCAATCTGCCCCTTGGTACGGCGCTTCTTTTTGTAGGGCAGGTAAAGGTCTTCCAATTCCGTCTTGGTTTCAGACTGCATTATGGCCCGTCGCAGCGGATCGGTCAGCTTACCCTGTTCGTCGATGGTGGCCAGAATGGACTTACGGCGATCCTCAAGATCGCGTAGATAGCGCAGTCGATCTTCCAGGGCGCGCAACTGTATGTCGTCCAAACCGCCCGTTACTTCCTTACGGTAACGGGAAATAAAGGGTACGGTGGCGCCCTCATCGAGCAGGGCTACGGCCGCAACCACCTGCCGATCCTGGACATTGAGTTCACGGGCAATTTTTTGTTCAATCTGCGACATGGGTTTCCTTGGGCTTAGCGGTTAACCAGATAATGGCTGTTATAATTGGTAAAAAGAGGTTCGAATGCAAGCCTTCATATACTCGTTAACTCCATGATTCCAAAGGTGAAACAAAGCAAGCCTGGGCATGCCTCATGGGGCGCCCTAGGGGCGCGCTAAGCTGACCGAGAGGACCATCGTTGAGGGTGCCTTTTGCGGAACCACGGCTCTAGCATGAAGGATCATTGCATGAATTAATCAAAGTTCTATTGTCTTTTTGGCGAACTTTGCAATAATCGGCCGAGGAATGTGACTCCATTTGAACTAAAACTAAGGGAAATCCCAATGGCCAAGAAAACAACTGCCTTGAAAGAGCGGCTGACAAAAACGCAAATTCTTACCGAAATTGCCGACAATACCCAGATGAGCAAGAAGGACGTGCAACTGGTACTCGACGAATTGTCAGACTTGATCGAGCGCCATATTAAGAAACGTGCCGTGGGCGAATTTGTTTTACCGGGCCTAATGAAGATTCAGACCGTTAAGAAGCTGGCACGCAAAGCCCGCCCAGGCGTCAATCCCTTTACTGGCGAAGAAATTATGATTGCCGCCAAGCCGGCGACCACCACGGTTAAGATTCGCCCATTGAAAAAATTAAAGGATATGGCGATCTAACAAAACGGATAACATATTATTGGCTTTCGTCTTTGAGAGGCCTATCCTAAATTTTTTTTCGTTTGCCCTAAGGTTAGGATTTTGACGCCCGAATTGCCCAAGCAACGCCCCCTCGACCGAATCGACCTGAAAATACTCAAGGCCTTACAGGATAATGCGCGCCTGTCCTATGTCGAGCTGGCGCAGCGAGTTGGGCTGTCGACTACACCTTGCCTTGACCGGGTCAAGCGGCTCGAAGGGTCGGGTTATATCCAAGGTTACCACGCCAAACTGAGCACCGAGGCCCTAGGCCTCGAGCTTTTGGTGTATTTAGAAATTACCTTGGTGAGCCAATCACCGGAAACCTTTCAAGCCTTTCATGCCGCTACCGAAAAAATTGCTTATGTGCAGGAATGTCATCTTATTTCCGGACAATCTGATTATCTATTAAAGCTGCGCTTGCCCGATTTAAAGAGTTACCGAAAGCATCTCGGCGACCTGCTGCTGGCCTTGCCCCACGTGCGGGAGTCAAAAAGCCATATTGTCATTGAAGAAACCAAGCAGAGCGCGATTTTGCCGTTGGATTTAATCGCCCATCGGCACAAGACTTAGATCAACCCAGCCACTGCATCACCGCCTAGGTCGAATCCAATCGATTGCCCCCTGTCGGCCTTATTCGAGGTGCCCAAACGCCAAAAATCGGCTAGGCTTTAACAACGCTGAACCATTTGTGTCATTTCTTTAAGGAGCTTTACCATGAATCATTGGCTTAAACTGTCCCTGCCACTAGCCCTGTCGGGCGCGCTGATTTCAGGCTGCACGACCATGGACGCCTTTACCGGTGAAAACCAAATTAGCGGCACCTCAAAAGGCGCGCTTGCCGGCGGTCTGCTCGGTGCCGTTATTGGAGCGGCCACAGCGCCCAAGGCCGATCGAGCCAAACGCGCCCTGATCGGCGCCGGCATAGGCGGCGTTGCCGGTGGCGGTGTCGGTTTCTATATGGACAATCAAGAGAAGCAACTACGCGAAGAACTGGTCGGCACCGGTGTGCAGGTACGCCGCACCGAAGCAGGCCAAATCGATCTCATTATGCCTGGCAACATCACCTTTGATGTTAGCAGTGCGGCCGTACAGGCCTCTTTTAAACCGACCCTGGCATCGGTTGCCAGGGTCCTATCCGAATACGATGATACCCTGGTGACCATCAGTGGCCACACCGACAGCAGCGGCAGTAACGAGTATAACCAGCTTTTATCCGAACAGCGGGCTAGCGCTGTCGCCAATATTATCTTAGAGTCTGGCATAGTCTTCGAACGCGTCGCAGCGGTCGGCTATGGTGAGAACCAACCGATCGCCGATAACGGCACCGCTAACGGTCGTGCGGAAAATCGCCGTGTCGAAATCACCCTCGACGCCATCGTCGCTGACTGACGACCGAGCGACTCAATAGATCCTTCCGTCAAGGCAGCCTGGGCTGCCTTTTTACTATTTCATTCAGGTGACAGCGTGGTAATTATTGGTTATATCTCAGCGCTTGCTGCAGCCCTGTGCTGGGCGCTTAGCAGTTTGCTGGCCATCTCGCCTGTGCGCACTCTGGGGGCCATTCCCTTTAACGCTCTGCGCATGACCTCGGTGGCGCTGCTGCTTAGTCTCTGGCTGCTGCTCAGTCAGCGCTGGCATTGGCCCGAGCCAGACGTGCTCTGGACCCTAATGGCGTCAGGCTTTATTGGCATATTTTTGGGCGATACTCTGTTGTTTGTCTCCATGCGAATTCTTGGCCCACGCCTGGCCGGCCTGTTATTCGCATGCAATGCACCGATCAGTTTCGCTCTCGGCTTGTGGCTATTAGGCGAGTCTTACTATTGGCTCAATCTACTCGGTGTGGGCGCGACAACGGTCGGGGTGTTTTTCGCGATTGCCTCGCGCACCAAGACCGGCGGCCATCAGTGGGAGCAGTCGATGGGCCATGTCGGTCTGGGCCTGATGGCCGGGCTTGGCGCTGCCCTATGTCAGTCCTTGGGTACCCTTATTGTATTTGATACCTTGCGCGCCGGTCAGGATCCAGTCTTTGCTACCCTAATTCGTGTGGCCGTTGCGGTGGTGTTTTTACTCCTCAGTTTGTTGGTCCGGGGTATGTCGGGTACGGTTCTGCCTTACCGAGTATTGAGCTCAACAATGGTCGGGCAAACGATTCTCAGTGGCCTACTCGGCATGGCAGTCGGCATGAGCCTACTGCTCTATGCGGTGAAGCTTGCCCCCTTGGGAACAGTCGCCATCCTGTCGGCGACAACACCGGTGATGGTCCTGCCAGCACTATGGCTCACCACTCGGCGTAGACCTTCGGCGGCAGCCTTTGTTTCGGCGATAGTGGTCTTTTTGGGTACGGCAATGATATTTATCGCAGCCTAATGCGCTATGGAGGCACCCGTGCAGATCAAACAACGACTCTTTAGTGCCCTCACACCATTGGCCAAGTGGCATGCGCCCTTTGGTTACATCGGCACCGGATTGTTTGCGGGTTCGATCCTACTACCACTCGTTAATCCGCAGTTAGATGCGCAATGGTGGCTGCTCTGCATCAGCTTAAGCGCCGGCTTTTGGGCGACCTATGCTCTGCTCAAACAGATACAGGATCACCGGCCCAAGCCTGCGGGCCTGGTTGGCTGGTTTGTTGGACTGTGGCATACGTTGATTTTTTGGGCCTGGCTGCTGGTGGCATCCTTACTATTAGTGCTGGTGGTTAAGTTGCTTTTATTTGTTATTTTTAATTGACCTAATTCTCTAACATAAAGGTCACCGGACCGTCATTTTGTAAGCTTACCTGCATGTCGGCACCGAATTGCCCGCAGGTCGTTGCCGGGTGTTTCCGTTGAATGCGTTCTACTACCCGATTAAACAAACGTTCGGCTTCTTCTGGCGCAGCCGCATTGGAAAAGCCGGGCCTAAGGCCCTTACCCGTATCCGCAGACAGGGTAAATTGGGACACCACTAAGATGCTGCCCCCGGATTGGCCAATATCGAGATTCATTCGGCCTTGGGCATCGGCGAAGAGTCGGTAGTGGAGGAGGCGATCGCTGAGACGGTCGACGCTCTGTTCGGTGTCATGGGCATCGATTCCCACCAAAACCAGCATACCCTCAGAGATCTGCGCGATGCAGCGCTGCGCAACCTCAACCCGGGCATGACGAACCCGCTGAATAAGGGCCTTCACGCTTCACTCTCCGGTGAACCCAGACGCAGAGCGAGTTTTTGGGTGGCACCGATCAGGGCGTCTGTTAAGCCGACATCGAAAGCCGAGTGGCCACCTTCACGCACCAGATTCAACTCCCCATCGGGCCAATGCTGGGCCAGCGCCCAGGCTTGCTCCGGTGGGCAAATCATATCGTAACGACCATGTACGATAAAACCCGGGATACCAGCGAGTTGGCTGGCTGCCGCTATGATCTGATTAGGCCGCAAAAAGCATTGTTGGCGAAAGAAATGGGTCGAGATCCGGGCCATCGCGATCGCCGTATGGGTGGCCATATAATAGGTCTCGGCACTGACGCTCGGGCGAAACGAGGCATTGACTGATTCCCAGCGCGACCATTCCTTGGCCGCCGACACCACCGCCAGCTCGTTCTCACCGCGTAATAAGTGATAATAGTCTTCGATCAGATCGGGCCCGATACGCTTACCAACCGGTGCGATAAAGCGTTGCCACGCCTCCGGAAAGAACCGACTGGCGCCGGCCCGATAAAGCCAATCCAAATCCTCTGCGCGGCCCAAGAACACCCCGCGCAAAATCATACCGCGCACCTGCTCGGGACACTGCTGAGCATAAAGTAGGGCCAGGGTCGCACCGAAACTGCCACCGAATAAGACCCAACGACTGATCCCAAGGTGCGCCCGAATCTGCTCTATATCGGCCAATATTAGCGCGCTACTGTTGTGCTCGGTGTCGGCATAGGGTGTCGAACGGCCTGCGCCGCGTTGGTCAAAGATAATGATGTGATAGCGTTCGGGGTCGAAGAAGCAGCGCATCTTGTCGGAGCAGCCCACACCGGGACCGCCGTGCAGTACCAATACCGGTATGCCCTCGGGCGAGCCAGAACATTCTAGATATAGCTGATGGCCATGGCTGACCGGCAACATCTCGGTTCGATAGGGTCGAATGTCTGGAAACAGCGTTTTCATTTCGGTTTCTCCATCAACTCCCCTCATATTGGCACAGTGGTTAGGGTGACGCAAAAACTAAAATGGCGCACTGACTTCGCACAGGCCCGTGCGTGGGCCCTGAACAGTGCTCAGACCGCCTTAGCGGCCTGAGCTGTTCATCAGTAAGGCCAACGCATCGGTGATATGGCTGGGCTTATGAGGCGGTCGCAGCAGGGTGCTGAGATTGCCGTCGGGGTCCACTATCGCATAATTATCGCTGTGTGCGATGGTATAGCCTTCCCCGGTGCCCTCCCGAAAGAAAACAGCACCGAGTTGGTTCGCCAAGGTCGCGAGCTGATCATCCGCTCCAGTCAGGCCGACAAATTCCGGGTTGTAATAGGGCACATAAAGTGACAGTTGCGCTACTGAATCACGCTCTGGGTCGACCGTAACCAACCAGAAACGAACCCGATCGGCCAACCCCAATGCCGTTAATTGCTGCAGGGCGACGTTCATATCGGCCATATTGGTCGGGCAAATGTCTGGGCAATAGCTGTAGCCAAAGGTAATCAGATCCCACTTACCTTGCCACTGCGCGGTGGTAAAGGGGTCGCCGTCATGGCGGGTCAGCTCAACCTCGGGTACCAGCCTTGGGGTGTCAAAGTGCACACCATTGACCAGTTCAAGCTGTTGTTTCAGTGTCGGCCGATCGCCGAGCGTTTTCACCACAATGGCTAACACCATTAGCGCGATCACAACCAGAGATAGACCGACGGTCCAGGCAATGGATCGATTAGTTTTGTTCGTACTATTCATATGAGCTTACCCATACCAAGAGATTATCGGCGACCAGGCGAACCGGTCGACCAACAAGGCTAGAAACAGATAGAGCAGGTAGCTGATCGAAAACTTAAAGGTGCTCCATGCGGCATCGATCTGCTTGTCATACAGCAGACGGTAGCTCCATTGCAAAAATCGCACACCCAAAGCCAAGGCGACAAGCGCGTAGATACCGCCGCTGGCACCCAAGGCGACGGGCAACAAGGACACCGCCAACAACAACCAGCTGTAAAGCCAGATCTGAATACGGGTATAGGCGATGCCATGGGTGACCGGCATCATCGGGACGTTAGCCTTGGCATAGTCATCCCTGCGATGGATGGCCAGCGCCCAAAAGTGCGGAGGCGTCCAGACAAAGATGATCAGCACCAGCAGTAGTGGGAGTCCGGTAATTTGGCCGGTCACAGCTGTCCAACCGAGCAGGGGCGGCATGGCACCGGCCAAACCGCCAATAACGATGTTTTGTGGGGTTGCCCGCTTTAGATAACCGGTATAGATCAGGGCATAGCCAACCATCGATGCGAGCGTGAGCCAGGCGGTCAGGGCATTGGTATAGGCGAATAGAATGGCCATACCTAAGACGGTCAGGACGATCGCAAAGCTAAAACCAGTTCGCGGGGAAATCCGACCCGTGGCGATGGGCCGCTTCTGCGTTCGGGCCATGCGTTGGTCGATTTGCTCATCGAGGATATGGTTCACTGCGGCACCGGCACCGGCAAGAAATGCGATACCCAGCGTGCCCATGATCACCGCCACCCAAGGCACGGCACCAAGAGGCGCTAGGGCCATACCAACCCAGGCGGTGATCAGCATTAAAAAGACCACCTTGGGTTTGGTCATTTCATACAGATCGGCGATGAAGGCTTTAGTCGTCATCATCGACCCCGCCAAGGTTGACTCAGACATAGATTGGATCCTTACGATTTAACAAAACATTGATCAGGGCAACGGTCACCAATAACAGGGCGCCGCCCAAGTTGTGCAACACCGCCACCGATAAGGGCAGGCTGAACACCACGTTGCTAATGCCCAACGCAACCTGCACCGCCAACAGCCCGACCAGTAGGGCGGCCCAACCACGTTGACGCACCCCGATCAGCGCCCAGGCTAGCCCTAGGACGAATACAGAGGCAACGATTGCGCCGATCCGGTGACTCAGGTGAATCGCTGTGCGCGCCGGTACCGCCAACTTGCCACCCTCATAATTCGGCCCTATCGGATGCGCAAAATCAAAACCTGTCTCAAAATCTGCCTCAGGCCACCATTGGGTCTGGCATTTGGGGAAGTCGGTGCAGGCCAGCGCGGCATAGTTGGCCGACGTCCAACCGCCCAGGAAGATCTGCATCAGTACCACAGCCAGTGTCCAGGCGGCCAATTGGCGCGGCTTGTGGAATTGTTTAATCTGCGCAAAGGCACTGAACCGGTTGCCGCTCAGTCGCAAGGTGAGGATAGCGAGCAGGGTTAGGGTGGTAAAGCCCCCGAGTAAATGGGCCGTAACTACCTGGGGCCATAACTTCAGCGTCACCGTCCAAGCCCCGAAAGCACCTTGCAGTAACACTAGGCAGAGCAACAGCAGCGGCAGTTTGAGTGGTTGATTGTGCTCGCGCCGATGCCGTATGGCCATAATAACCAAGGCCACAATAAACAATCCGAGGCCGGTTGCTAGGTAACGGTGCACCATTTCGGGCCACGTCTTGGCTAAGTTAACCGGTATTTCCGGGTAGGTTTCGTTGGCAATGGCAATGTCGATTGCCGTCTGCGGCGCCCAGATATGACCGTAACAGGTGGGCCAATCGGGACAACCTAGACCAGCATGCGACAGCCGAGTAAAGGAACCCAGCACCACAACACAAATTGCCATCAAGGTGGCAGCCAGTGCCAAGCCGAAGCTTGGTTTTCTTAGACTCTTACGCATTCGCTCTATCCGATGGTCGATAATTTAAGGAGTTTCTTGAGATCACTTATTTGGGCACGGTAATCATGGGCATTGGTGAAATACAGCATAATATTGCCAAAGGGGTCAGCGACGAAGACGATATCGTCGGCTAAGTCTGCGGCCGGAATACGACTGAGCAACTCTGCCGATAGGTCATCGGTGGCCAGCGTTCGGACCTGCAGGCGCGGGTACTGGACGACTTCGTCTTGTGCCAGTGGCGTCTGGGTCAACAGCACCCGTTCTATACGCGACTCCAGCTTGCCTAAGGCGATGTGCATCTGACGTTGCTCATACAGGCGTTCGCTACAACTGTCCGCACAGGTAGGGGAGAGCTGAATCAGGGTCCAATGCCGCTCGGTACCGATCACGACTTCTGGATAACCCAGGTCGGTAACCGATAGGACCGGCGTCAACAATATGCCCTTATTCGAGGTCTCATCCGGTAACATTAGGCCACTGAAATAGAGCGCTGTGGATGCCACCAGGACCAGTAAGGGGGTTATTAAAATAATCAGCAATTGGGTCCGGCTATAACGCACAGCCTCCACGTCCCCTGACGACGATACTTCACTCACAATATATACCCCTCAATTATTTTTTTTAAAGCCGGCATATAGAAACATGCACAACAATACTACGGCCATACTAAACCATTGGATGGCGTAGGCTAAATGTTTCGCCCGCGTCATCACCGATGGCTGCCAGATATTCGGCCCGAGGCCCTGCTCTGCGCTGTCAATCAATTGCCCAAATCCTATCACAGGGACGCCAAGGTGCGCCTCTAACCAGTCTGTTGTTAGACCCTGCACCACCCAGCGATCGGTCGCGCCAGGCTGAGCCAGATTACTATCGACATCGAACAGGGCATTCTTCGGTGCTGGGCGCAGAGTCACGCGACCCGCACTCAGACCTACTGGCAGCTTTATCAAAGGTAATTGGCTTCGATCATAGTCGCCGGCCAACCAACCCAAGGACACCGCTAGATGACCCGCTGATGTGTTCACAACGGACCAAATTTCATAACCAAACTGACCTGCTAGGGTCTGATTATCGAGCAAAAATACCATCGGTTGACTGAACTGGCCGGTAACCAAGACATCTCGATACAACGGGATGGCCTGCCAATCGATTTGATCAAAGATCAGCACTTCAGCTTCGCCCAGGTCGAGCAGCTGCGCTTTATCAGCGGCTCTGGTAAGCTGCCAACCGCCCAGAACAATAAACAAGGGTAATAGACAAGCTGTAAAAACCCATAACCACAGGCCAGGTTGAAACCTTCCCGGCTGATTCGAATGTTTAGGAGCGTCCATGTTTAAAGTCATACTAGTTATATTAGTGATTGCAATGTTGGTGTCCTTATCCGGCGCCCTGGGATCGCTGTTTAACAACGCAGGTCATGCCGATCGACCCAACACCTTTAATTGGCTGATCCTACGAATAAGCATCGCAGTAGCAATGCTACTGGTGATACTGATTGGATTTGTTACCGGTGAATTGTCTTTCGGTGCACCATGGAGCGGTCAATACTAGGGGCAATCCAATGGATTGCACCCCAACACGACGGATCATAGGGCGTTAAACAATATACACGAAGATGAACAGGCAGACCCAAACGACATCGACAAAGTGCCAATACCAGGCAGAGGCTTCAAAGCCGAAATGATCTTCCGGGGTAAAGTGGCCCTTCAATGAACGTCCCAACTGAACCATCAACATAAAGGTGCCGATGGTGACGTGGGCGCCGTGAAAGCCGGTCAGCATAAAGAAGGTCGATCCATAGATACCGCTCTTCAATGTCAGGCCCAGTTCGTTATAGGCTTCGGCATACTCGGTAACTTGGAAATAAAGGAACACGACCCCTAACAAAACCGTCAGGCCCAACCAAATATTCAACGGTCGACGCTGCTGCTTACGCAAGGCATGATGCGCAAAGCTTAGGGTTACGCTGGACGTGATCAACAGAACCGTATTGAGCAATGGCAGATGCCATGGGTCAATAACGGCTTCAGCACCTGGGAACTGGACATTATCCGGGTTGCTCAGCATCGGCCAGCTGTAGCTAAAGCCTTCATAGAGGTAGTTGGTAACACCCTTATCGCCTTCGCCGCCGAGCCATGGACCGACCCAATGACGGATGTAAAACAATCCACCAAAGAAGGCTAGGAAAAACATCACCTCGGAAAAGATAAACCAACCCATGCCCCAGACGTAGGACTTCTTCAGCTGGTGACCGTTCAAGCCGGCTTGATTCTCACGGATCACCGTGGAAAACCAGGTGTACAACACTAATGCCAAGCCTAAGAAACCGGCAAACATAATCCATTCACCGTTGGAATCGACTTTCTGACTCGCGGCGTTAATCAGCGTTCCGCCGCCAAAAACGGTCAAAAACATTGATAAGGCCATTAAGATCGGAATGCGACTCTCGGCCGGGACGTAATAGCTTTCGTGTTCTTGAGCATGGTTGTCGCTCGATGCAGACATATCAGTCTCCAGTATTTAGTGTTGTAGTCAATCGCTGCCCTGGCAAACGATGCCCGGCAGCCTCTTCAAAGTCTTAACTAGTCTAGTAACGAGACTTCCATCTCCCCGGTGACGTCGAACAGGGTGTAGGTGAGACTGATCGTTTTCACCCAATCGGGTAGGTCAGGATCAATCTGAAACACCAAGCCCAGTTCGGCGTCTTCACCGGCTGCCAACGGCTGTTGGTTGAAACAGAAGCACTCGGTCTTGCTAAAATAACCGGTCGCTTCAAAGGGCGACAGGCTCGGTACCGCTTGCCCAACCATGTCACGTTGACTGGCGTTGCGGGCATAGTAGCTGACCTGAACGACCTCACCCGGATAAGCGATTACTTCGCTGTCCACGGCGTGAAACTGCCACGACATGGCGGCATTGTTTAGGGCCAAAAACTGCACCTTTATCGGCCGATCTTCCTGCACGACAAAGGGTTGCGCTTCGGCTTGGTCAAAACTGCTGCCGGTAATGCCGGTCCATTCACAAATTAAGAAATACAGCGGGCGTAAGCCGTAATAGACAAACAGCAACATACCGATCACCGTGCCAATAGACACCATTACGACCTTGATATGGCTACGTGGCGGTTGTTGCTGCTCAGTCATGTCTAGGCCCTTTGCTATTAATCAATTTTCGGTGGTGTTGTGAACGTATGGTAGGGCGCTGGTGACGCGACTTCCCATTCCAGACCTTCGGCACCTTCCCACGGTTTCGCTGGCGCTTTCTTGCCCGCGACAATGGTATGAATGACGACAAACAAGAACAACAGCTGACTGGCACCAAATAGAAACGCGCCCATGCTGGAAATCATATTGATGTCGGCAAACTGGACCGAGTAGTCCGGGATTCGACGAGGCATACCCGCGAGACCGACAAAGTGCTGCGGAAAGAAGGTCACGTTAACGCCGACAAAACTGAGCCAGAAATGAGTCTTACCTAAGGTCTCGTTATACATCCGACCGCTCCACTTAGGCAGCCAGTAGTAAACAGACGCCATAATGGAAAAGATAGCGCCGGGCACTAGGACGTAGTGAAAGTGTGCCACCACGAAGTAAGTATCGTGATATTGGAAATCAGCCGGTGCAACCGCGAGCATTAAACCGGAAAAACCACCAATGGAGAACAACACCACGAAGGCTATGGAGAACAGCATCGGTGTTTCGAAGGTTAGTGAGCCGCGGAACATGGTCGTGACCCAGTTAAACACCTTCACGCCAGTCGGCACGGCAATCAGCATGGTAGCGGCCATAAAGAACAACTCACCGGCAAAGGGAATGCCGACGGTGAACATATGGTGCGCCCAGACGATGAAGCTCAACAAAGCGATCGACGAGGTGGCATAAACCATGGAGCTGTAACCAAACAGCTTCTTACGCGCAAAGGTTGGGATAATAGCGGACACGATACCAAAGGCCGGCAGAATCATGATGTACACTTCGGGGTGACCGAAGAACCAGAACAGATGCTGGAACAATACCGGAGAACCGCCGCCCGCGGCGTTAAAGAACGACGTGCCAAAGTGAATATCCATCAACATCATGGTCACGACGCCAGCTAACACCGGCATAACCGCAATCAGCAAGAAGGCGGTAATCAACCAGGTCCAGACAAAGAGTGGCAACTTCATCCAGGTCATGCCCGGTGCGCGCATGTTCAGGATGGTTGCGATCACATTGATCGCACCCATGATAGAACTGGCACCCATCAAGTGAATGGCAAAAATGAAGTAGGTCACACTCGGCGGTGCGTAGGTCGTTGACAGCGGCGCGTAGAATGTCCAGCCGAAGTTAGGTGCACCACCGGTCATAAACAGAGTGCTGGTAAGCATTGCGAAGGCAAAGGGCAAAATCCAGAAACTCAGATTGTTCATGCGCGGCAGGGCCATGTCCGGCGCACCGATCATCATCGGAATCATCCAGTTTGCCAGGCCGACAAAGGCCGGCATCACCGCACCGAACACCATGATTAAACCGTGCATGGTGGTCATCTGATTGAAAAATTCCGGCTGAATAAGCTGCAAACCGGGCTGAAACAATTCGGCACGGATCACCATGGCGAAGAGTCCGCCAAGGAAGAACATCGCGAAGCTGAACCACAGGTAGAGCGTACCGATATCTTTATGGTTCGTAGTATAGATCCAACGGGTCAAGCCCTTGGCCGGACCATGATGCTCATGGTCGTGATCGTGGTGATCAGTTGTAGTCGTCATAACAGACCTCCTATTGGCCAGCATTATAATTGAGAATATCAACAGGGGTCACAACGTCACCCGTGTCATTGCCCCAGGCATTACGCTCGTAGGTAATGATGGCAGCCATATCCACCTCACTTAATTGCGCGCCGTAGGCCGCCATGGCCGCGTTGTTGCGCGAACCGTTAACCACTATATCGATATGGTCTTCAACTGGGCCAAGCGCGATGACGCTGTTTTTCAATGCTGGGAACACACCGGCTATACCGCTACCATCAACCTGGTGGCAGGCGGCACAGTTTTTCACATAGGCGCTTTCACCCAGCTCCATCAACTCATCATAGGTCCAATCTTTCTGGGTGAGCTCGGCCAACTTGCGCGTCTCAACCTTCTTGGCGGCTAACCAGGTGTCGAATTCAGCCTGCGGCAGCGCTTCGACGACGATGGGCATAAAGCCATGGTCCTTACCGCAGAGCTCAGTACACTGGCCGCGGTAGGTGCCGGGTTCATTAATATGGGTCCAGGATTCATTGACGATACCGGGTATGGCGTCTTTCTTGACAGCCAATTGCGGCACCCACCAGCTGTGGATAACGTCGGCCGACGAAATCACGAATCGGATTTTCATGCCGATCGGCAAGACCAACGGCTCATCAACCTCGAGCAGGTAGTTCTCGCCCTTGGTGGTTAGGCCATTTATCTGGTCGCGCGGTGTGGCCAGGCTAGAGAAGTAAGTCACTCGCTCCGCGGCATCACCGCCAAGATAGGAATAACGCCATTTCCACTGATAACCGACGATCTCGACGGTCATGTCCGAATCGTCAAAATCGTACATCTTCTCGAGCGTGAAAAACGCACGATAACCGATGGCGATAACGACAATGGCCGGCAGTATGGTCCATAACAACTCCACCTTGACACTTTCATGGAAGTTGTCGGCAACCGCGCCTCTGGATTTGCGATGCATCACAATGGAATAGCCCATCACACCGAAAACGATGATGCCGATGACGACACACACCCAGAATATCAACATATGGAGACCATAGACTTCATTGCTGATGTCGGTGACACCTCGGGTCATGTTCAGTTTAAGATCCGCTTGGGCCAAAGTGGCCAGCAGCGTAGCAAACAGCAACATGCCGCGACGAAACAGCTTAGTTGGCATATCTTACCTCTTACCTTATTTATATTGGGAGCTCTTTCAAAGGCGCGCGACCGTTATATCGGGCACCTCTGGGCAAACTATTAAGACTAAATCCCGGGCAGTATAAACAGTGTTTTTTTTAAAGCCCAAGCCTGATAACACACTGCTTTCATAGATTGTTGCGATATATTAAAATTTTTTCAATTAAAACAATGAGTTAGGTTGTAAAAATGGACTGTATTTATTTTCACTTTTAGCGCACTTAATGACCGTCGGACAAAAAAACGCCCCAAAATGGCTCATTTGCACCCTATAAACCATCTCATAACCTTTGATTTGGTTAGAGATCGTTAATAAGCAGCGCTTCCACCGATGCACAGCGCTCGGCCAGTTGTGCATCATTGGCAGCGGTCACTGTGATATGGGCGATCTTCCGACCGGGCCGTTCGGACTTGCCGTAGTCATGCCAATGCAATCCAGGTACCGCGAGTAGCGCCTGCGTCTCGGGGCGCTTGCCAATGACATTATACATCGCAACAGGCCCAACGCTTTCGGTACTGCCTAAGGGAAGATTCATGACCGCTCGAACGTGGTTTTCGAATTGACTGCAACGACTGCCTTCGATAGTCCAATGGCCGGAATTGTGCACTCGGGGCGCTATCTCGTTGGCCATCAACTGACCCTTGTGGACAAAAAACTCAAACGCCAAGGTACCGACATAGTTTAGTGCACTCATCACCGATTCGACAGCCTGTTCAGCCAAGGCCTGCAGGCGCGGGTCCTGCATGGGCTGACTTCGGTGCAAGATACCCTGGCGATGCTCATTGCGAATCAGTGGATAAAACACGCAAGCGCCATTCTGATCGCGCACACCAATGCAGGACAGTTCGAATTCAAAATCAATAAAACCTTCCAGAATAAGAGGCACACCACCGAGTTCGGCAAAGGTATCGGCTGCATCTTGGGCGTCGCGCAGCACCTTTTGGCCTTTACCGTCGTAGCCCAGGGTGCGGGTTTTCAGAACCGCCGGCAGACCGATCTGACGCACAGCCTCGACCAGCGAGGCCTGATCATTGACTTCGGCGACGGGCGCCGTCTCAATGCCTAGGGACAGGAACAGGGTTTTTTCAGCCCATCTATCGCGTGCCGTGGCCAATGCCTCAGCCGGTGGATAGACCGGTCGGCTGCGAGCGAGCTCTGCGACAATGGCGGGTGGCACGTTTTCAAATTCAAAACTGATCACATCGGCAAACTCAGCCAATTGCTGTAAACCGGTCGGATCGGCGTAATCGGCACAATAGAGTTCCCCCACGCGGCCACCACAGGCTTGCGCGGACGGGTCGAGAAAGGCCGTATCAATGCCGAGCGGGCGGGCCGCAAGGGCCATCATCTGGCCTAATTGACCGGCGCCAATAATACCCAGCTTCACAGTAAAACCCCCGGAATCGGTTGCGCCAAGACGCGCTCAGTTTGCTCACTGCGAAAGGTTTTCAGCCGTTGCCGCAGCCCGGCATCTGCTAACGACAGGATACTGGCCGCTAACAACGCCGCATTGATCGCGCCAGCCTTGCCAATAGCCAAGGTACCAGTCGGTATTCCGGCGGGCATTTGGACAATACTGAGCAAGGAATCGACACCGCTCAGCATACTGCTTTGCACTGGCACTCCGAGTACGGGAAGATGGGTTTTGGCGGCACACATGCCCGGCAGGTGGGCTGCGCCGCCGGCACCGGCAATAATCACGGCCAAGCCGCGCTGCTCAGCACTGTCGGCGTAATCAAATAACAGGTCCGGCGTACGATGAGCCGAGACCACTCGGCATTCGTGACCAATGCCTAATTCGGTTAGGGTTTCTGACGTATGGATCATGGTCGCCCAGTCAGACTGGGAGCCCATAATTACCCCGACTCGAACCGGATCTGATGTAGCGGTGGGAGTTGCACTCAATGCAGCTTTCCTTCTTTACTGAATGATTTTGATAACTTGCACCGCAGCGTCAACATATTGCTCGTCGGCGGTGACCCGAGTGGACATTTCTTTGGGTTCGTTGACCCCGGTGCTCAACCGATCGGTAAAACCGCAGTCAATACAGTCGCGAATCAACACCTGTTGCTCTGTGTCATTCACCGCCATAATGGTATCTAGGGCACCACATTTTGGGCAAACCACTCCGGCAATAAATCGTTTCTTCATTAAAAGTTGCCAATAAAAGCGGCTAGTATACCCAGCCCAGACACGGACGTCATTGTCCAAATGGCTCGAAATGAGCCGGCGAAAGCAATTCGCCGACTTCCAATGCTAGCCCAGCGGGGCTACCAGCGCCGCGCTATCGGTCTCCCCTTCGGTAGGCTCGACCAATTGTCCGGTAAGCCATTCGTTTAGCTCAACGATGCCTTCTTTTTTCAATGAGCTGTAGGTTTGTACGCTCAACCAGGGTGCACGAGATTGCAATTCGCTACGAATTTTTAAAAAAGTATTTTTAGCCGGGCCTTTCTTGAGTTTGTCGGACTTGGTGAGCAAAATTCGCATCGGCATTTCCGCTTCGATCGCCCATTGCACCATACGATTGTCGAATTCGGTCATCGGATGGCGAATATCCATAACCAGCACCACGCCCTTTAAGCTGCAGCGTTCCGCGAGGTATTCACCAATATTTTCTTCCCAATCGGCCTTCATGGTCCGATTGACCTTGGCAAAACCGTAACCGGGTAGATCGACCAGTCGATAGTCCCCGCCGTTTAGGGTAAAAAAGTTCAATAGCTGCGTACGCCCTGGCGTCTTCGAGGTCCGCGCCAATTTGGAGTTACGCGTGAGGGCATTCATCGCGGAGCTTTTTCCGGCATTCGAACGACCCGCAAACGCGACTTCGGAGCCGGTATCGGCCGGGCATTGGGAATATTTTTGGGCGCTGATAAAAAAATCGGCGGAGTCGTATTTAATAGGTTGCATAGAAACTTTCATTAATGAGTCATAAGAGGGCGCTATTGTAGCTGGTTGCGGAAAAAAATGTTGTCCTTTGCTCGATCGCCGATAACCGCCTCTGGCCAAGCAATTCCTTCTCATCACTCGATCGACTCTATATACTGTTGCCAATTTATGCTGGGTCTCGTTTTTTGGGGCCTCAATTGATGAATAATATGGGATTCGACATGAAGAAATTGATCGTTGGCCTTTTCGTTTTAGGCGGTTTGGTTGGATTTACGCACGCTGCTGGTAATGCTGAAAACGGCAAGGGACTCACTGCAATGTGCGCCGGCTGCCATGGCGCGGATGGCAATAGTGCGGTGGCAAGCTTTCCAAAATTAGCTGGCCAAGGTGAACGTTATCTTTACAAGCAGTTGCAGGATGTAAAAGCCGATCGACGCATTATTGTCGCAATGACTGGCATGTTGGCAGCGCTGAATGATCAACAACTCGCCGACATAGCGGCCTATTACGCCAGTCAGGCCATTCAAGTTGGTCAGGCAAAGCCTGAGCTCGTTGAACTCGGTGAAGCACTCTACAAGGCCGGTAATGCGGCCACGGGTGTGCCTGCCTGCGCCGGTTGCCATTCTCCAAACGGCCAAGGTAATTCAGTCGGTGGCATTCCCGCATTGGGTGGTCAACACGCGGACTACACAGCAACGCAGCTGAAGAAATTCCAAGCCGGTTATAGTGCCGAGGCGCCTTCGAATGACGCCCGTATGAACGGTGGCGACGCGCGCATGATGCGCTCTATAGCTTTCAATATGAAAGACTTCGAGATGGCCGCCGTGGCCAGCTATATCCAGGGTCTTCACTAGCAGGCTCAATCTTCAGCTGCGGTTAAGCGCGCAGTAAAGATACTGAAAAGCGGGGACGCGAAGGCCTACCCCGCTTTTTTTGACCCCGCAGTTCGGGCACCATGCCCTAACCTATCAATTTTAAGGATTAATTCATTATGTTGAAGCGTTCAGTATCCATCCTGTTGTTGATGCTAACTGCTGTTTTCGTGCAAGCAGCGGAACCCCGTTTTGTCGACGGCACCCACTACCAGACCTTGGCAACGCCACTTAAGACCTCCTATCGCGGTGCAGAAATCGGTGAAATCATGGAGTTTTTCAGCTATGGCTGTATTCATTGCTACAATTTTGAACCGGCAGTAGCGCGCTTTTTAGCGGAAAAACCCGAGTCGATCCGGTTTACCCGCGTTCCAGTCATGTTTAATGAGCGACAGGCCCCCGAAGTAAGGGCTTACTACGTCGTAGAACTCCTAAAGCTAGGCACCGAGGCCCACAAAGCAATCTTTAATGAAATCCATGAAGAGCGTCGTCCACTGCGTACAGATGCCCAGTTTGCGACGTTTTTTGGGCGTTTTAATGTGAGCGAAGAAGCCTATCTGGCCCATGCCTATTCCTTTGGTGTGACCGCCAAGGTCAATACCTCGATCTATCTGACCGGCAACAGCAATATCTCTGGCACGCCGGCCATTATGGCCAATGGCAAGTACCTAATCGATTCGGCCGCCGTTGGTGGCAATGAACAGTCTATCTACGCGGCCAAATGGTTGGTTGAGCAGGACGCTCTGGTTCAATAGGATTGGCACGACCGGCCGGCTGGGTCATCACAGCCGGCAATCAATCCTGTGCTAGACTGATCCCCTGAAGTCCTTACTCAGATTAGCTGCTTATGTCATTGCCCTCTGGAATGGCCGTTACCCCCGTACTACTCGAATCCTGGCATCGGTTTATGCACCCGGATCCGTCCCAGCCTTGCGCCACTCTAAAGCTACTGTCCTACAATATTCAGGTCGGCATCCAGACTCGGCGTTATCCTGATTACGTGGTCAAGGCGTGGCAACACCTCTTGCCATCCGCTCGACGTGAGCACAATCTTCAACAAATTGCCGAATTAATTCGACACTATGACATCATCGCGCTGCAAGAAATCGACGGCGGCAGCTTCCGCACCCGTTACGTCAATCAAATTCACTACTTGGCCAAGGCCGCTCACAAAGACTATTGGCACCAACAACTCAATCGTAATCTCGGACGATTTGGCCAACATAGCAACGCCGTGATCGGCAATATTAAGCTCATCAATATCAACGACCATGCCTTGCCCGGTCGACAAGGACGGGGTGCTATCGCATTCGAGGTCGGAACCCGCAACCCGCTGCTGATCGTTGTGGCGCATCTAGCGCTTGGTCGGCGTCATCAGGATGAGCAGCTCAAGTATATAGGTGGACTGATTAGCCGCTACCGAAGTGCCGTGGTGATGGGGGATATGAACACCGACAGTTTGCGCATCTTGAACGACTCTCCGTTGAAAAGTGCCGGCCTAAAGGCGGCTCATGCCCGGGCGACCTATCCGAGTTGGCGGCCGACCAAGTGTTACGATCAGATACTGGTCAGTGCGCACATTAAGATCATCAAAATGGGGGTCCTGGATTTTGCCCTATCCGATCACCTTCCCGTAGCCATTGAGATTGAACTGCCGCAATAGGCTATCTGTGCGACCGCAAAACAATCTTTTGGTGTAAGACTATACTCAATCCAGGTAAACCCTTTAAGGATCGATTACATGTCTGACACGCATCTCCTGCTAGCCCGCGCTGCCACCAGTTTAACGCTGATGCTAAAGGGTTTGGATAGCCGGCTGGATCTGCGCCTGCACACGTTACGTGGACTTTTACGGCAAAAGGATTTTCAACTCGAGCAATTTCAAGCAGAAATGGCCGAGGTCGAGTCGGTCTATGACCTGCTCGAACAGAGTACCGAGCAAAATATACAACTCTATCTTAGATCCTTTAAAAGTCTTTTAGCCGACAGTTCGCCTGCAATTTTGGCACCCTTGCAGCGTTTACAACCAGTGCTCAGTGACCTGTTAAGCTTCGCCGAACCACTGGCGCACTTTGTCACCGCACAGCTGGCACTGCCGGCTCCCAGTATCGGCCCAGACGGTCAATCACGAACGGCTAATGAGCTCTCGGGTGCGCAGCTCGACGTCTTGCGGCACCGTCTAGCGGGTCGCTTTAAGGCCTTGTTGCAATCTCTAGTGGCTATAGGCCCTGATCCTGTTGCTCCGGCCGCACTAATGAGCGAAGTCGATAGGGTAGTTGATTGGCAGGCTTTAGACCGGCTTGCACATAAGACCCTTGACCTATTACAGGTCCAACTCAGGGAGGAGAAACTCGCCTTTGTCGATTATCTGACTGAACTCGATACGCGCTTAGCCCGCATCAATCAAATAGTCACCGCCGACTCACGAATACTCGGTGAGTTAAGGGCCATAAATGGATTGTTTAACCGCCGTATGAACCAACAGGTAACAGAGGTGAGGGCGCAGATTGATAATTCGCCGAGGGTCGAGGTGCTAAAGAATGAGCTGCTCGGATCACTCGACCAAATTACCCATCGCTTGGTTGAATACCAGGATGGCTATACGTCGAGATTGGATCAGCTGCAGACCAACACAGCTCAGATGGCTGGCGCAATCCGGGCGCTGGAACAAGACAACCAAGAACTGCACAGCAAGTTAAAACGCGAACGCGATTTATCGATCCTTGATACGCTCACTCAGTTGCCCAACCGATTAGGCTTCAATAATCAACTCGAGGCGGAGCTGTCGCGCGCAACCCGTTATCACCATCCGCTCAGTATCGCGATCATTGATATCGATTTTTTCAAACGTATTAACGATGAGTTCGGTCATTTGGTCGGTGATAAGGTATTGCGCGTAATCGCCCTCGAGATGAAACGTATCTGCCGTGAGCACGACTATATTGCCCGCTATGGCGGGGAAGAGTTTATTTTGCTATTACCCCAAACGTTGCTGCCCGATGCCCATAGTGCCGTGGAAAAGATTCGTTATCGGGTCGCCCACTGTCGTTTTCACTTTCACAACAAGCCGGTACCGCTAACCATCTCCGCCGGCGTGGCGCAATGGCGTCCGGGCGAGGCTACCGATGCCTGGATCGAACGAGCGGATAGGGCGCTCTATGCAGGTAAACAGAATGGCCGTAACAGAGTGATCGCAGAAGCCGACTGAGGCGCTTTTGGGTCCCTCACCAAGATTACTCTACGGGCCTAACTCCTTCAAAAACCAACGGTCACAGCCGCTGTGTTCGGTGCTGATAATCGGTGCCGGTAACGCCATAAAGCCGGCTTTACGATACAGCGAAGCTGCGTCGGACATATTGGTTAGGGTCTCCAAATAACACCAGCGGTAATGTTGCTGGGCAAATTCCAAGGCCGTTTGCAACAGCAAGTGGCCTAAGCCATGACCCCGGCCGGCAGGGCTCAAATACATTTTTTGTAACTCACAGGTTTGCACCACCTCCGGCTTAAGCGGCGCAATACCGACGCCCCCGAGCAACTGTGTGCCATGGCTGACAACCCAATAGGCATGACCCGGGGCGCTATAAGCCTGACAAAGCGCCGACAGCTCCGGGTCCTGCCAAGCAAAGCCGGGCCGATCGGCACCGTGTTCAGCCAATACGGCGCGAATGATAAGTTCCACAGGCTGATTGTCCTGTGCTTGAATTAATCTCAGGCTGAAGGTCATGGTCCAAGCTTGCATTCCAATGTTAATGGGCCATCATAGCGACCCTAGTCAATTTTTACCTAACTTTTATGGAGCCCCTCATGGCGATACAGATTGGCGATACCCTACCCAATGTTAACCTCTACGAACTGTCCGATCAGGGCCCGGTGGCCTTGAGTACCGAGTCGCTCTTCAGTGACAAGAAAGTTGTGATCTTCGCCCTGCCTGGCGCATTCACGCCAACCTGCAGCGCCGCGCATGTGCCCGGTTTTGTCGTCAATGCCGATAAGATAAAAGCCCTCGGTGTCGATGAGATTATCTGTGTCAGTGTTAACGATGCATGGGTAATGGGTGCATGGGGACACCAGCAGAATGCTACGGCACTGCGTATGTTAGGCGATGGTAGCGCGGATTTTACCGAAGCCGTCGATCTCGTTAAGGATTTAACCGGCGCCGGAATGGGCGTTCGATCTCAACGTTATGCTTTGATCGCGGTTGATGGTGTCGTCACCTGGATCGGTATTGATCCGACGGGGTTGGATCAGAGTTCTGCCGAATCGGTTATGGCGCAACTTTAATTCAATCACATCGCTCTGTTTTCTGGCATCGATGACCAAGGGGAACCCATGTCGGTGGAAATATTTAACCAAACTCTGGCCAGTGTACCCCCCGGTCATTTTACCAGCTATGGCCGATTGGCTGATCTATGTGGTGTCCATGTCCGGCAAGTGCTGGCTTGGTTACGCGCAGTGCCTGAGGGTTCCACCTTACCCTGGTTTCGCATCCTAAACAGTCAATGTCGTATCAGTGATCATGCTGGGGCAGCTCGACAATATCGTTTGCTGGCGGCGGAGGGTCTGTTGCCCGATCGACTCGGCCGATTTCCAAAAGAGTTATATTGGCCTCCGCTGCTATCGTAGTACTATTAAGCCAATTAGTAGCGTTAGAGAAACGGCCCTTGTCCATTATCATTCGTCCCATCCAGTTAACAGATCTGCCCGCCATCGTCGCCATCCTCAATCCCTTCATTGAGACCAGCGCTACAACCTTCGATACCGAACCCTACACTGTCACTACCCGTCTGCCTTGGTTTCATCAGTTCAAAGACACCGGTCGATATCGTTGTTTTGTCGCCGAGACGCCGGACGGTGAATTACTTGGCTTTGCCAATAGCGGACCCTTGCGTCCGAAACGAGCCTATGACACCTCGGTCGAGGTAAGCATCTATCGGTCGCCAGAGCGCACTGTTTCGGGTTTGGGTAGCTTACTTTATGCCGAGCTATTTACCGCCCTGGCCGACGAAGATGTGCATCGGGCCCACGCGGTGATCACCTTGCCAAATAAGGCATCGATAGGCCTACATCAGAAGTTCGGGTTCTATGAGGTTGGCACCTTGAACGAAGCGGGGCGTAAATTCGGCCGTTATCATGATGTTTTTTGGATGGAAAAACGCTGCTAACAAAAGGTTCCACGTGGAACCTTTTTCATAAAAAAAACCCGCCGAAGCGGGTTTTTTTATGGGTCCTGGCCGACGAAAGTCAGCACTAGTAGTCTAGGTTAGCAACCGACAGGGCATTGGCCTCGATAAAGGCTCGACGCGGTTCGACATCGTCGCCCATCAGAGTGGTGAAGATTTGATCCGCAGCGATGGCATCCTCAATGGTTACCTTGAGCATGCGACGCGCCTGAGGATCCATGGTAGTTTCCCACAACTGACCCGGATTCATTTCGCCCAGACCCTTATAGCGCTGAATCTGGTAACCACGCCGAGCTTCGGTCATTAACCAAGCAATAACTTCTTCGAAGTTGGCGACCTCACGTTTCTTTTCATTGCGCTGAACATAAGCACCTTCTTCAATCAAGCCTTGCAAGATGGCTCCGAGCGCGACAACCGCAGTGTATTCCTGGCTATCGAAAAAAGTATAGGACAGGGTGTAGTCGGTGTTTAGGCCGTGGGCTGTCATCTGAACCTTAGGCAGCCAAATGTGGCGTTCCTTGTCTTCGGTAACGAATATCTGATAGACCGCGGCACCCGATAGGGCTTCGACAAAGCGTTCGTTCATCTCGTCGACCCATGCGGCCACCTGTTCCTGATTGCTCAGCATCTCCAGCGTCAGGGCCGGCATATAGATTAACTGTTCCAGTATAGGCTTCGGATACACCCGGCTCATCTTCTCAATACGCAGCAGTACATCTTGGTATTGCTTCACAAGAGACTCTAACTGAACACCGCCGATACCAGGCGCGCTCGGATCAGTAAAGAGCGCGGTGTTTTCAAGCGCTTGAGCCATAAGATAAACTTCTAACGCTTTCTCGTCTTTGAGATAGCTCTCTTGTTTGCCACGTTTAATCTTATACAGTGGTGGCTGGGCAATATAGACATAACCGTTTTCAATCAACTCAGGCAATTGACGAAAGAAGAAGGTCAATAACAGGGTGCGAATGTGGGAACCATCGACATCGGCATCGGTCATGATAATAATATTATGATAACGCAACTTATCGATATTGAACTCTTCCCGACCAATGCCACAACCCAAGGCGATGATCAGCGTACCTACCTCTTGCGATTGCAGCATCTTATCGAAACGGGCCTTTTCCACGTTAAGGATCTTGCCCTTAAGCGGCAAGATCGCCTGGGTGCGACGATCGCGCCCCTGCTTGGCAGAGCCACCCGCCGAGTCACCTTCCACCAAATAGAGCTCAGATAGAGCTGGATCCTTTTCTTGGCAATCGGCCAGCTTACCCGGCAGACCCGCTATATCGAGCGCGCCCTTACGCCGGGTCATATCACGAGCCTTACGGGCAGCTTCACGGGCTCGGGCGGCATCGATCATCTTACCGACGATGATCTTCGCCTCGTTAGGATGTTCCATAAGGTATTCCGCAAACACCCGAGACATCTCTTGCTCCACTGCGGACTTGACTTCCGAGGAGACCAACTTGTCTTTGGTTTGCGAACTGAACTTGGGGTCCGGTACTTTGACTGAAATAATGGCCGTTAAACCTTCTCGGGCATCGTCTCCGCCGGTCGCGACCTTGTGCTTCTTGAGCAGATTTTCAGCCTGAATATAGTTATTCAGGGTACGCGTCAACGCGGCTCGAAAGCCCGCCAAATGGGTACCTCCGTCGCGCTGGGGGATGTTGTTGGTAAAGCAGTAGAGATTTTCCTGATAGGTATCGTTCCACTGCAGGGCCACCTCGACCACGATTGAGTCTTCCGGTCGCTCGTAGGCAAAATGGAATACATCGTTAATGGTTGTCTTATTTTGATTGAGATATGCCACAAAGGCACTCAGACCACCTTCGTGATGGAACAATTCATCGTTGCCAGAGCGCTCATCCTTCAGCCGAATCGATACACCGGAGTTAAGGAAGCTTAGCTCGCGCAAACGCTTGGCCAGAATATCAAATGAAAACAGGATGTTAGCAAAGGTCTCGCCGGACGGCTTGAAGGTGATCGTGGTGCCACTGCCTTCGGCATCGCCAACAACTCTCAGTGGCTCTACCGCGACGCCATGGCGGTAATGCTGTTCATGCAACTTACCTTGACGGCGAATCAGCAACTTCAATTCCGATGAGAGCGCGTTAACAACAGAGACGCCCACGCCGTGAAGGCCACCAGAGACCTTGTAGGAGTTGTCATCGAATTTTCCGCCAGCATGCAAGACCGTTAAAATGACTTCTGCTGCGGATAGGCCGCCTTCCTCGAGCATCGGCTCGGTTGGAATACCTCGACCATTGTCCTCAACACTCACCGACTCATTAGGATGAATGGTAATGGTGATCTCGCTGCAATGACCCGCTAAAGCCTCATCGATGGAGTTGTCGACAACTTCGAAGACCATATGATGCAAACCGGTGCCATCATCTGTATCGCCGATATACATACCCGGTCTTTTTCTAACGGCATCCAATCCTTTCAGTACTTTAATACTGGAGGAATCGTAATTGTCACTCATGCTGATCTCCAAAATCCGTCGCTTGCCTGATCTGACCATGTTCCACGTGGAACATATTAATTCGGTCAGGATTTTTCCAAAAAGTCTTTAATGGGCTGGGATCGACACAGGTCATAAATACCTGGGTTTGCAGTCCCTCCATAAGGGCCCCTAACTTCTGAATATGATGATGATCCAACTCTGAGGGCAAATCATCGATTAAAAAAACTGTTGGCAGTGCCTGCTGTGTCTGTAAATAAAGACTCTGTGCAATTTTCAACGCGCAGACAACCAGCTTTTGCTGACCTCGAGACAAGAGATCGGCGGCATTAACCTTACCGATCTTAATGCGCATATCGGCCCGCTGCGGGCCTGACTGGGTGTAACCCAGCTTGCTATCACGCGCACGCTGATGCTCGAGAACATCGGTTAAGGGCCGATCCTTGTCCCAGCCGCGAAAATAATGGATTCGCAAGGCCGGCAAGTCGATAAGCTGGCTCAGTACCGTGTGAAAGCAGGGCACAAAGCCTTCTAAATAGCGCTTACGGTCGTCATCTATTCGATCCGCTGCGGTTAGGTATTCCCGCTCCCAAACGTCCAACTCAGAGCGGTTCAGTCTACCAGAACGGAGCAGAGAATTCCGGTTTTTAAGGCTTTTCTGCAACTTCTGCCAATCGGTGTGAAAGCTCGGAAACTGGTGGAAAACCCCCCAGTCGAGAAATTGCCGACGATCTCCTGGATTGCCTTCGAGTAATGCGAAACTGTCCGCATGGATCAGTTGCAACGGCAATAGATGCACCAATTCGGCGAGCGTTGTTAGGGAGGTGCCGTTAAGACGAATCTGACTTTGACCCTTTAAAGTGCGGCGCACAGCCAAACGACCTACTCCGGCCACGGTGGCCGAAATAAGCAGCTCCTCAGACTGGTCACCAACTACGGTGCGAGTCCGAGAAGCCTTGAATGAGCGGGCCATCGCTAACAGATGGATAGCTTCTAGGAGTGAGGTCTTGCCCGCGCCATTGTCGCCATAGAAGACATTGACGCCCGCCCCCAAGCTGAGTTGGGATTCCTGCAGATTGCGAATTCCGCTCAGCGATAGGTTTTCGATTGACACCTAAGCCACGCCGTCCGGCTCCTAAAGCCGCATCGGCATGACGACATAGGCCGATGCGTCATCATCAAAATCGGTCAGCAAGGCGCTTGAGTTGGCATCCGCGAGAATAAACCGCACCTGATCACCCTGAATCACATTCATCACATCCAATAGGTAACTGACGTTAAAGCCCACTTCCAGATCCGGTCCATCGTAATCGACCTCTACTGCCACCTCAGCCTCTTCCTGCTCGGGGTTGTTGGCCTTGACCACCAGATTGCCCTGGCTTAGGGTCATGCGCACGCCACGGTACTTCTCGTTGGACAAGATCGCTGCGCGACTGAAGATTGCCTTCATGACCTGCCGATCACCGACCATCTCCTTATCGCCACCGCGTGGAATCACCCGATCGTAATCGGGGAATTTGCCATCGACTAGCTTAGTGGTGAAGCTGAAATCGGCTGTGGTTGCACGCAGATGAGTCGCGCCTATATACAGCTGAACCATTTGCTGATCATCAGCAAGCAAACGATTCAGTTCTAAGATACCTTTACGCGGCACGATGACCTGCTTGCGCTCGGGCACATTGAGACCCTCGACATGGCGAGAACTCATGGCCAGACGGTGACCGTCGGTCGACACGGTGCGAACCATTGACTGGTTTAATTCCAGTGACATACCATTTAGGTAATAGCGCACGTCTTGCTGGGCCATAGCAAAGGCCGTGGCACCGATCAGCTGGGCTAAGACCTTTTGCGGCATCTCATAGTCATCACTGCCACTGTCTTGCTCGACATTGGGAAACTCGCCGGCAGACAAACAGGACAGGGTAAACTTACTGCGACCACTGGTCACCATCACCTTATCGTCCTGTTGGTGCACACTAATGATCGCGTCATCCGGCAAAGACCGAACGATATCGAGGAATTTTTTCGCCGGCACGGTAATTAAACCTTCTGTCGCCGGTTCCGATAAGGCTACCCGTCCAACCAATTCCACTTCCAGATCGGTTCCTGTAAGCGAAAGTTGAGTGCCTTCGACCTCTAAGAGGACGTTAGATAAAACGGCGAGCGTTTGGCGTTTTTCAACCACGCCACTCACCAGTTGAAGGGGTTTCAGTAGCTGTTCACGTGCCAGAGAAAATTGAATCATGAGGCAGTTATCCATCCGGTCATCAGGTGGTCAGAGTTCTAAGGAGATTGCTATAATCTTCGCGTATATCTTGATTGGTTTCACGTAATTCTTTTACTTTACGACAAGCGTGCAGCACGGTGGTGTGATCTCGACCACCAAAAGCCTCGCCAATCTCTGGCAAACTATGCTGGGTCAGCTCTTTTGCCAGTGCCATCGCAACCTGGCGTGGCCTGGCAATGCTGCGGCTGCGACGCTTGCTGTGGAGATCGGAGATCTTAATTTTAAAATATTCTGCCACGGTGCGTTGAATATTGTCCACGCTGACTTGCTTGTCCTGCAGGGCAAGCAGATCTTTCAAGGACTCCTTAACAAAGGCCGCGTTAATGGCGGAGCCGGTAAACTGCGAATTGGCAATCACCCGCTTCAGTGCCCCTTCCAACTCGCGAACATTTGAGCGGATACGCTGGGCAATAAAAAAGGCGGCATCAGCCGGCAATTTTATCTTGGCCTCCTCTGCCTTTTTTAGCAGGATCGCTACCCGAGTCTCCAGATCGGGGGGCTCAACGGCTACGGTTAAACCCCATCCAAAACGAGACTTCAACCGGTCTTCTAGACCGTCTATCTCTTTCGGAAAACGATCGCAGGTTAAGATGACCTGCTGGTTGCCTTCCAGCAAGGCATTAAAGGTATGGAAAAACTCTTCCTGGGACCGGTCTTTCTTGGCAAAAAACTGGATATCATCGATCAACAGGGCATCAAGTGAGCGATAGAATCGTTTAAATTCTGCCATCGCATTTAATTGCAGGGCCTTAACCATATCGGCCACGAAGCGTTCCGAGTGCAGATAAACCACTTTCGCCGCAGGGTTTTGTTCAAGAATTTCGTTACCAATGGCCTGCATCAGGTGGGTCTTGCCCAAACCGACGCCCCCGTAAATAAATAGCGGGTTGTAGGCGCCTCCAGCATTCTCGGCCACCTGTTGGCTCGCCGCTAAAGCCAATTGGTTAGACTTACCCTCAACAAACGACTTAAAGGTAAAGGACCGGTTGAGGTAACTCTGGACCTTGATCCGACCCCGTTTGGCCCCTGTTGTTTGGACCTCGAGGACTTCGGTCGATCTCGTACGCGGGTCGACCTCGACCCGGTCGGCGACAGCCGGGGTCAGGAGGCTTGGGTATTCTAAGGCCGGAGCTCGAGCACTGTCGCTCGACTCCGACCGACGTTCGTTACGAGTCGAATTGCTGCTGCTGGCGACTCCCTGGGCGCGCCCAGTGCTACTGGTCTGAACATCAATACTGACGGCGCCTTGGATCCCATAAGAACTGGCTAAGGTCTCGATCCGTTCGAGATACTTATCCCTGACCCAATTGGCAATAAATCTGTTTGGTGCAGACAGTAATAGGCCGTTGGTTTCCGTAGAAACTGACAGAGGTTTTAACCATGTATTGAACTGATGAGACGGCAACTCACTGCGTAGCTGTTCTAAGCATTGCTGCCATAACGCGTCCTGCACAAGCACTCCGAAAATACCAAACGGCCGATCATTTTAACTGACCCAATGAGGCGCCGCTACCCTGATTTTGACTCATTTCCCCGTTTGGGCCCTTTTATTCAGGGCCTTGGCCTATTGGGGCGAGACCGGTCTAACTGGATCGTCATCGGCGCTGCGCAACGACCCAAGCTTCCAAGCCCCGGGGTAACAAAATATGTTGGCGTAATAATCGGATCAAATAGGCCAAAGCTAAGGTGTGCTTTACGCCATTTAAACCCTGATCGCACTCCTCTAGTGACTAACAAGCAGACCCTTGCCTTGGCAAAAGGTACTAATTTGTAGATGCATAAACGCTGATCGACGCGGCTTAAGGTGCAAATCGATCCACCTACCACCCTTAAAAGACTGAAAAAGCAGATCTATAGCACTTTTTCCGGGCACCTAAAACGCTGCCAATAGGCCTTTTAACGCTGGATTATTGTAAAATTAGGCTGTGGGCAACCAGGGGTATAAGCCTGTGACTAAAGGTGTGGATAACAATTAGCCTCTTAGGCTGTGGATAAGTAGCTCTTTTATACACAGCTTAAGCGCCCCTTGTTCGCAGCCTATCGACCGATACACCACGCGCTTGTCATTGTCGTAAGTTATTGTTTTTAAAGTATTTTTTTGACATAACCCCAGAAAAAGGCGCACTCAATAAGTAACAACAAATAACAATAAACATATATATATATAATATTAACTTACTTATGAAACCCTGTTTAAACATCGAAAAGGTCAGAACCCAACTCAAGACAAAACCAACCATGAGAAAACAAATAGCGTTGTTTAAAAAAACACCGTTGATTTGAGTACAGAAAATCATTAGAATCGCCCATCCAAATTTCAGGTCATTAGCCGCGCCTAGCTACGTCTGATGACACCAAACCCATGTTGCACACTTGCTGCTGCAACTGAAGAGAGACCGGAACATGAAACGTACATTTCAACCAAGCAATCTGAAGCGCGCGCGCAGTCACGGTTTTCGTGCTCGCATGGCAACCAAGAACGGCCGTAAGTTAATCGCCCGTCGCCGTGCACGCGGTCGTGCTCTGCTGAGCGCTTAAACACTGCTGCCTGTCCAGACAGAAGTGCCAATATCGTTCGGATACCCGCGTACGCTGCGTTTGTTGACAGCCGCCGACTTCCGAACCGTATTCGACCAGGTTGACGTCAAGGCGCCATCCGACCTCTGCCTGCTGCTTGCGCGTTTTAATAAACAAGACCAACCTCGTCTTGGATTTATTATTTCGAAGAAGAATATCAAACGCGCAGTCGAACGAAATCGCATAAAGCGCATCGCTCGGGATTACTTGCGCTTGCACCAGCACGAGTTACCGAATCTCGATATCGTTTTTATGGGTCGGAAAGGCCTCGATAAGAGCACCAATATTGAGATTTACCAGTTGCTGAACAAGCAGTTTAGCAAGTTAAAGAAACGCGCCAGCGCCTGCTAAAACCACCCCACCACCCTGCTAAACCTAGCTTAATCTTTACTTTGATGAATAGAACTGGCATCTCGGGCCGCTGACAGGTAGTATTTCGCCGTTTTTTCCTGCATAAAACGGCTCAAACGAGTTTTTGCCCGTTATCCAATCTAACTGGAACTGATTTATTATGGATGTACGCCGAATTACCTTAATTGCAGGCCTCGCAATTGTCTCTTATTTGATGATTTTTACTTGGTCGAATGATTATTCTAATACCAGGCCGGTTGCTCAGGAAACCTCGGTAGCTGCAAGCGCTGTAACACCAAGCTTAGGTGCTAGCGACGTGCCTGCTGGTAATGTTGATACCGAAACGGACAGCCGTGTAGCTGATCAACCGGTTTCCACTGGCAACCAGGTTAGGGTATTTACCGACACTCTGAACGTTATTATCGATCTGAACGGTGGCGACGTTATCTTAGCCGCACTGCCGCAGTATCCAGCGAGTCTCGAAACCCCCGACAGCCCGTTTAAAATATTGGAATATGGTGACCGGACCTATAATGCCCAGAGCGGTTTAGTCGGGGCAGATGGCATCGATACCAAGGCGCGTGCCCGCTACACCGCCAAGCAGGATCGTTTCGATCTCAATGGTAGTCAACTCGAAGTCCGTTTGAGCCATGTTGCAGATTCCGGTCTCAGCGTGGACAAGGTGTTCACCTTTACCCAAGGCAGCTACCTGATTGGTCTGCGCTTTGAACTGACCAACAACAGCACACGAACCTTATCGACAAATATGTTTGCCCAGTTACGGCGTGATAAGTCGGAAGATCCAAGCAGTATGGGCGGCATCGGTATGAATTCCTACCTAGGTACGACTTTCTCCACGGTGGAGTCGGCCTACGAAAAAGTATCCTTTAAAGATTTAGAGAAAGAAAAATACACCAATACCAGCACGGGCGGCTGGGTCGCGATTATCCAACATTATTTCTTAACTGCATGGGTGCCCGGCGCCAATGACACCAATGGTTTTTATGGTGAGCAAGGTGGTAATGGCCTCTACTATGCTGGCTTTAAGGCGCCAACCCTGGTGATCGCACCGGGCGAGACCGCGCAGGCCAATGCGGGTCTTTATGTTGGTCCAAAAGACCAAGATTCGCTTATTGTTGTGGCCAAAAACTTGGAAAAAACGGTCGACTACGGCTGGTTATGGTGGATCGCTCAACCCATCTTTAAATTAATGCAGTTTATTCACGGCTTGGTAGGCAACTGGGGCTGGTCCATCGTACTGATGACGTTGCTGTTAAAACTGTTGCTCTACCCGCTCACCTCGGCCTCATACCGATCAATGGCGAAGATGCGTAAGTTTACGCCGAAAATCCAGGAGCTGCGGGAGCTCTACGGCGACGACCGGGCTCGCATGAGTCAGGAAACGATGAAGCTTTATCAGAAAGAAAAGCTTAATCCGCTTGGTGGTTGTTTGCCGATGTTGGTGCAGATGCCGGTCTTTATCGCGCTCTATTGGGTCTTAATGGAGTCGGTCGAACTGCGCCAATCGCCCTTTATGTTCTGGATCGTCGATCTATCGATTAAGGATCCGTTCTTTGTCCTACCGTTGCTGATGGGCGGCTCGATGTTCGTGCAGATGCAGATGCAGCAGCAGCCGTCGATGGACCCGATGCAGGCTAAGATCATGAAGTTTATGCCGGTGATGTTTACCTTTATGTTTTTGTGGTTCCCGGCGGGTTTGACCCTCTACTGGTTTATTAACAACCTGTCGACCATCACCCAGCAACACATGGTAAACAAGAGTGTGGCGCGTGCCGATGCCAAGCTTGTTCAGGATAAACTTATCCAGAAAAATAAAGCCTAACGAACCGTCTCTTTGAGTCCATCGGCCATGGGAAAGGCAGAGCTTGCTCTGCCTTTTTGCATTGTGTAGCGTTAATCTATCCATCCCTCACCACAGGGTCACATCGGGGTCAACCATATGTATCATTCGAGTGAAACCATTGTCGCCGTCGCCACGCCGCCTGGGCGCGGCGGTGTTGGCATCATTCGTATTTCCGGTGCCAAGGCGCGGGACCTGGCAACAGGCCTGTTACAGCTCGAGCCTAAGCCTCGCTATGCCCATTACGGCCCCTTCTATGACGACCTACAGCAGGTGATTGACAGCGGTATCGCGCTATTCTTTCCTGGCCCGCATTCCTTTACCGGTGAAGACGTTTTAGAACTGCAGGGTCACGGTGGTCCGGTGATACTCGAGATGCTGCTCGAACAGCTGGTGCGCCTTGGTTGTCGCTTGGCCCGGCCGGGAGAGTTCTCGGAGCGGGCGTTCCTCAATGATAAGATCGACCTGACCCAGGCGGAGGCGATCGCCGATCTGATTGACGCCAGTTCTCGCGAGGCGGCTCGATCGGCCGTTCGATCGTTGCAGGGTGACTTTTCCAAGGCTGTTCACCGTCTGGTGGAACAGTTAATTCAATTGCGCATCTATGTTGAGGCCGCGATCGACTTTCCCGAAGAGGAGATCGACTTTCTCTCCGACGGCAAGGTAGAGGGCGATTTACGCGGCATAATGGCCCAACTTGCGACCGTCGTGGCGACGGCGAATCAGGGTAGCCTGATGCGTGAAGGCATGACGGTAGTGCTTGCCGGTCGGCCAAACGCCGGAAAATCCAGTCTGCTCAACGCCTTGGCCGGCCACGATCGGGCCATTGTGACCGAGGTAGCCGGCACCACCCGTGATGTTCTCAAGGAACCCATTCATCTAGACGGGATGCCCCTACATATAATCGATACCGCAGGTCTGCGCGATACCCCCGACGCGATAGAACGCATTGGCGTGGCGCGAGCCTGGACGGAAATTGAAAACGCCGACCGTATTTTGCTGTTGGTCGACGCCAGTGAATCGGCCGGCACCGAACCTGACCAGATTTGGCCCGATCTGATGCATCGTCTGGTTGATCGGCAAAATATCACCGTGGTGCGTAACAAGATCGATAAGACTGGCGAGACGGCCGGCTTTACCGCGTCCGAGCCGCCGGTTTTGCGCCTCTCGGTGCAGCAGGGCGAAGGGATCGAGGCCTTGCGCAGTCATCTAAAACAGCTGATGGGCTTCACCGGTAACCACGAGTCCGGTTTTATCGCGCGTCGGCGCCATCTGGATGCCTTGGCCGTGGCCGAAGCCGCGCTCGACTCTGGCTTGGCCCAACTGCTTGGGCCGGCCGCAGGGGAATTGCTCGCCGAGGATCTGCGCTTTGCACAGAATGCGCTCAATGAGATCACCGGTGAATTCAGTCCCGACGACTTGCTGGGACGAATCTTCAGTAGCTTCTGTATTGGCAAATAGCCCTTTTGCCGCCTACTTGGCGCGAAAATCTTTGTGACAGGCCGAGCAGGCCTTACCAACGTCGCTAAAGGCTGCCTTCATCTGCTCCAAGCCCATTCCCGCCACGCCATCTAAGAGCGCACTGGCATTGCCCAGATCAGTTAAATAGCTGCCGGCCTTAGGCCAGGTCGACCAAAGTTCTGGTTTGGTCTTGGTGTCGTTACCGGCAACGCTCATATCCGAACCGACCACCCAGACCGAGCTCATGTTCATCTGCGCAGCCAATTTCAGATTCAGCGCGGCGGTTTGGGCCAATTCGGCATCATAGGGTACTTTCCCGCGCACCATATTGGCTAACAGGCCGTTGTTGTAGGCTAGGACTTGCATAAAGGACTGGCGCGCCTTGATCTCGCGGTCAAAGTCTCCCGCAAGGGCCGTGGTAATGAGGGCTGCGCCAAGGCACAGAAAAAGCGTTTGTTTACGTTTCATGGTTGATCACCCGCTCCGGTTAAGTGGTTAAAGACAGCGTTGTTTGCTTAAGCACCCATAAGTCTAGAGGCAAATTCATGGATAACAATTCCAGTCATTGGTGGCCAGTATTTGTCTTCAAGTACCCCGGTCACGATGAATACAGACATTAAACATAGAGTCGCTTGCATCGGCAGACCCAAGCGGCATAATCAAGACCATATACAAATTAGAGCCGCGCTAATTCAAGCGACAGCTGTCGAACTTTATTTGACGACGGACTCATGAGAATGGCAAGGCTATCGACGACGGGGCGAAGCAAAAATGTTAGCGCGAGCAACACAGAGGAGGTCAAAAAAGACCCCATTATTAATCAAAGGCTTATCGGAGTTTTTTTACCATAAAGCCAACGTTAAGATAGGTCTTTTGGTTACCGCCCTGTTTTTGGCCTACCTCCTGCTGGTTATGTTAGCCAAAGCCACAGGCTTTGAAGTGACCGGTAGCACGATAAAATCGCTCGGGACGTCGTTCGGTTTCGATCAGGCCGACATTAGGGAGTTTCTGGCCGCGCGCAGCGACAACATGATCGAGGCCTACATCCGTTTTAATCAGATTTGGGATACACTTTTTGGCCTAACCTACGGCCTAATGTATGTGGTCTGGGTGTCGGTTTTATTCAAACCCTTGGCCCATAAAACTGGTCTGCTGAACCTGTTGCCCTTGAATCAGGTGTTGTTCGATTGGCTGGAAAATTATCAGCTGGCGGTGATAGCCAAGCAGTACCTGGCCGATGGCCTGATTGCGTCATCTAACGCGCAGCTGGCCTCAGTGTTCTCTATGATCAAATGGGCCTGTTCTGGCTTGACCTATCTGTTGATTCTGGTGGGGATAGTAATGCTAATTGCACGCGCTCTGGGCAATAAAAAATAGCCACCGCGGCTAGAATAATGGCCAGCCTAGGGCAGGATATGCCCTAGTCGAGATGCCTTTTAGCGGTTTAGTTTGAGTGCTCTGGCGCGTCGCTCAGCCGGCCATGCAAGACCAGAGCGCGAATATCTTCCCAGACTTCGTCGGCATTGGTCTCATTGATAATCTCATGGCGCGCCTCGGGATAGAGTTTATAGCTCACCAACCGCCGCTCAGCGCGGCGCAGTTGGCCGGCGAAGCGCTCAATGCCTCGACCGAACTCACCAACGGGGTCAGCACCGCCCGACAATAGGTGAATCGGTACCGTGCTCGGCCAGCCCGCCGGTTGCAGCGTGAGCATGCCGCCGATAAAATCCTGCCATAGCCCCAGAGAACAGGAAAAGCCGCAATAGGGATCATCGATATAGGCATCAACCTGCTCGGCGTCCCGACTGAGCCAATCGCTCGCGGTGCGATTGGGTCGAAACGGGCGATTGAACTGACCAAAGCTGAGGAAGTCGACTAGACCACTGGTTGCACGACGGCCCTTCAGCGCTGCGATCACAGCGATCAATGCCTGGGAGATCAGCAGCTTGGGACGGTCGACTCGATTACTTGCACTAAAAATAACCTGGCTCACCGAATCGCCATAGGCCTGTAGATAACTTTGGCCGATAAAGGATCCCATGCTGTGTCCGAGCAGGGTAATAGGACAATCGGGGATCTGCGCCTTGGCAAAACAAACCGCTTGATGCAAATCATCAACTACCCGTGTCCAGCCTCGATGATCGGCAAAATAGCCGAGTTTAGCGTCGTCGCAATCCATGCCATGGCCCCGATGGTTTAGCGCTATTACGGCTATATCCGACTCGGTCAGCCATTCGGCCAAGGGCGCATAGCGTTCACAATACTCCGCCATGCCGTGGGCAATGATCAATATATGACGGGTGCTTCGGGGGCGCCAAAGGCGAATCGGAATATCATGCCCATCGGGCGTGGAAAGGAATTCTTCAAGGTATTGCATAGAGTACCTGCCATTGTGATGTATCGAACTTATCCACAGTCATCCACAGCTTATTCAATATATATACTATGGTTATCCTACTGGCTATCCACAGACTTTGCCGATTTCGGCAGCTTGATTCGATGCGCCTGCTGATCGACCTTGGCTTTTAGATAACCGGCGTTATGTTGATTGACATAGACACCGGTATCCACTCGTTCGCTGATTTCGATCCCCGCGGCCAACAACTCATCGGCCTTATGCGGATTGTTCGACAGCAATCGGATGCGCTTCAAACCCAGGGCCGCTAACATCTCCACGGCAGGGGCAAAGTTGCGTTGGTCGTGGTCAAAGCCAAGCTGCTCATTGGCCTGGTAGGTGTCCATGCCCTGATCCTGTAAGTCATAGGCATCGAGTTTATTGTACAACCCAATACCCCGACCTTCTTGGCGCAGATAGAGCACGACGCCACCTTGGACGGCCATCAAGCGCTGGGCTTCCTGTAATTGTTCGCCGCAATCGCAGCGTTGTGAACCAAAGACGTCGCCGGTTAGACATTCGGAATGAATGCGAACCAGTGGCGTATCCTGCTCTTCGGGCGCACCATAGATAATGGCAATGTGTTCCTTGCCGTCGCTAAAGCCTGAAAAACTCACGAAATGAGTTGCGATAGCTTGATCGGTTAGGGGTATTGGCACGCTTGTACGTAGGGTAACGGGCATGAAAAATCCAAAAGTAACAAAGATAAGTATATAGGTGCAACTTTAGTGTATTAAAGCCTGAACTTCTTCTCATTATTTGCTTAAATTTATTGGCGGCAACGCAACCTAGGGAGGCGAAGATGGCAGAATTTGCAGTTATTGGTGCGGGTCTAGCGGGTATTAGCCTGGCCCATCAGCTTATAGAGGCTGGCCACACCTGTGTCGTATTTGAAAAGAGTCGCGGTTTGGGTGGGCGGTTGGCCACCCGACGCCTTGAACACTGGCAGGCGGATCACGGAGCGCAGTACTTTACCGCTAGCTCCGCCGCCTTTCAGGCCGAAGTAGGCCGTTGGCTGCAGCGCGGTTGGGTTAAGCCCTGGGCCGTCACACCTTGGCGCTTGACGCGCGAGCAGTTGAGTCCATCACCGGATAAACGAGAGCGTTTTGTCGGTACGCCGAACATGAATGCCATGGTGCACGGATTAGCCGAAGGCATTCCGCTCTATCGGCAAACTCGGATTGATCGTCTCGAGGCCGATGGCGATCGGTGGCGGTTATGGGACGAGCATGGCGAGCATTATGGCCGTTTTGATGCGGTAATTTTGACCGCACCGCTGGCCCAATCCCAAGCCTTATTGCCTGCTGAGGTGATCGGCGCCGCCGAGCTCGATAGCCAGAACATGACACCCACTTGGGCCGTCGCCATAGCGTTTGCTGAAACAACGGGTATCGAAGCCGATGCGGTCTTTGTTAAAGATGGGATTGTCGGCTGGGCCGCGCGCGATTCAGCCAAGCCAGATCGGCCGCAACAGCACGAAACCTGGGTGATGCATTTTACCGCTCAGTGGAGCGCAAACCACCTCGATGCGTCGCCTGAATTGCTGCAACAGCAGGTAGTCGAGGTATTGGAGCGCTTAACCAATGCCACCCTGCCCGAGATCCATCAATCATTCAGCCACCGTTGGCTCTATGCCCAAGCCACCACGCTGGAGCCGATTCAACAATGGCATCCGGCCAGTCGCATCGGCCTGGCCGGCGATTGGACCCAAGGCAATCGGATTGAGGCGGCCTGGATCAGCGCCCACCGCTTGGCGACGATCTTATTAGACGAGTTTGCCTAGCCGTCCGATCTTGCCGTGCTCACCATTGAGACTCTGATCGGTTCTGTGCTCGAGCATTAAATCTGCTCAGGGCCTTGAAGTCGCTCGAACTGGTGCCATTGCCATGGGGTAGGGCGCAACAGCTGTTGCGCCCAAAGTCGTTGAAATCTTTGAGGCAGCCGAGATGAAAATTGAAATAGTGTCCGACGTGATGTGCCCTTGGTGTGTTATCGGCTATAAAAACCTAACCCAGGCCTTAGCAGCGCTGGAACCGAAATTACGCGCCGAAATCAGTTGGCAGCCCTTCGAATTAAATCCGCAAATGCCGATCGCAGGCCAAAATATGCGCGAACATCTGCTTGAAAAGTATGGCATGACGGCCGAGCAAAGCGACTCAAATCGGACGCATATTAGCGAATTGGGCGCTAAGGCAGGCTTCAGCTTTAACTTCGCCGACGATGGCATCATGATAAACAGTTTTGATTGCCATCGATTATTGGCTTGGGCCCAAGAGCACGACAAGCAAAGCGAGTTGCAGATGGCCCTCTTTAGTGCCCATTTCACCGACAATAAGCGCCTCAACGACCGCGATACCCTATTAACACTGGTCGAGCAGGTGGGACTAACACGGGATCGAGCGTCTGAAATACTCGCCGGCGATGACTACCGGGACCTGGTCCTAGGCGAGCAACAGCGCATGCGGCAGTTGGGTATATCCGCCGTACCGACCTTTATTATTAACGACCAATATAGTATCAGCGGCGGCCAGCCTGTGGCTGCGTTCCGCCAGGCCCTAGCGCAAATTCAGGCCGAAACAAGCGGCGCCTAAGTGCATGCACAGAGCCCTGTGGTACACTGCCCACTTTTAACACCACCTCACTAAGGAAGAAGCAAATTATGTCTAACTATGATACGCCGGAATTACGCGTCAGCTACGGTATCGGTCGCCAGATGGGTGGCCAACTTTTAGAGCAGCCGTTCGACGGCCTGGATATAGCCGCAGTCACGCAAGGCGTGTTAGAGGCATTCAATCAGGTCGCCGATCCGGTCAGCAGTATCGATATGCAAAATGCCTACGATGTCATTCGTGAGCGCTTAACCAGTGCCCAAGCCGAAAAAGAGCAGGCATTGGCCGGCGACGGTGAGGTGTTTTTAACCGAAAATGCTGCACGTGATGCGGTAACGGTGACCGAATCAGGTCTGCAATACGAAGTGATCAGTGCCGGCGATGCCAGCGGTGTGAAGCCGTTGCCAACCTCAAAAGTTAAGGTGCATTATCATGGTACCCTGATCAATGGCGAAGTCTTTGACAGCTCGGTGCAACGTGGCGAGCCGATCGAATTTGCCGTTAATGGCGTGATTGCGGGTTGGACCGAAGCGCTGCAGTTGATGGTACCGGGTGATAAGTGGAAGCTCTGCATTCCCCATCAGCTCGCCTACGGCGCGCAAGGTGCCGGCGGTGCAATCGGGCCTTATCAGGCGCTGGTTTTTGAAGTCGAAATGCTCGCGATCGTTTGATCGGCGTTAGCCGGTTTCAGCCTTAGCTGACGCCGGCGCATCGGATTTTAATATGGCACAGAAACAAAAAACCGGACTGGACGCCTTGTTCAGTCCCAGCGCGCGAGTTTACAGTACCGAAAGTGGCAAGATCTGTCCGGACTGCGACCAGCCCGTAGGGGCCTGCAGTTGCGGTAATGAGATCCGCCCCGACGGTGACGGTATAGTGCGTCTGCATCGGGAAACCAAAGGCCGCAAGGGTAAGGGCGTGACGCTGATCAAGGGCGTGCTCGCAACACCGACCGAGTTAAAGCTCTTGGCCAAAGAACTCAAGGCCAGATGCGGTACCGGTGGCACCGTAAAAGACGGTGTTATCGAAATACAGGGCGATTTCCGGGACCTGCTCCTGGAAACGCTAACAACCAAGGGTTACCGAGTAAAAAAATCGGGTGGATAAGCGCATGGATAAACAAACTCAGATAGAACTTGAAGCCGCTGCCTTTCGCCGACTGGTCGCTCATTTGGACCAGAACAAGGCCGTGCAGAACATCGACCTGATGAACCTGGCCGGGTTTTGTCGTAACTGCCTGGCCAAATGGTACGCTGCGGCGGCGCAAGAACGCGGCCACCAGATCGATAAGGAGGCGGCTCGAGAGTATATCTATGGCATGCCTTACGCCGATTGGAAAGCCTTACACCAGAGCCCGGCCTCAGACGAGGGCACAGCAACCCAGCCGTCAGATCGTGGCGGAGATCAAACATGACCGAGCAATGGGCCAAGAGCGTTAGTTATCGCGTCGCGCTCGATGATTTAACTGCACGGTTCATCCAACTTAAGCAGCAGGATCGAGTCGCGCGCAGTGAGTTGATGCCCAATATCGAATCGATAGACGGCTATCTTTTTGCCATCAACAGCGTGCCGGCCAAGGTGTCGCCCAGTGAATGGCTGAGTGATCTATTACCCCTGATTCAGATCACAGGGGAAGCGCCAGCGGCTGCGGTCAACCTATTGATTTCTTATCAGGTGCACAGTTTGGCGCGCATGGCGCAGCATCAATATGCACTACCAAGCGAGACCGACCCGCTTGCCGCGCTGAAACCGGCCAGCGCGCTCAACAGCTTCAGCCATGGCTTTGAAGTGGGTTATCGGCGGATCTCGACCATCTGGTCGGCCTCCATCCCGGAGGAATTGCGCACTGAATTGACGTCACAGGTCTTTGCCCTGAAGTTTTTTGCCAGTACCGAAAACGCTAAGCTCTATCTCTCGGCGCGCAAGTCGCCGATGCGGCCCGATCAATTAGCGGAACAGGTGCTGAATAATCTGCCTAAGGCTGCCGACCTGCACGTGCGCTTGGGCATGGCGTTGGACTCTGAACGCGGTACCGCTCACTAGGCCATGGCGCGGATCTGCGCCTAAAAACGTCGATAGACGCCCAGGCTGGCTCGGTATGAGGTCAGCTTGCCGGGGAACTTGAGTTCTTTCCAGAGCTGTTCGAGCGCGGCCGGGTCTTGATAGAGCAGCACGGCATCGACGGCATACTTCTCCATGACCCTGACCCAGCCAACCCCCATCTGAAAGCCGCCAAAGGGTTGCGAGCTATTATCTGGCAAGACAAAACGCCGACTGGCGTATCCGGCCTGGGCAAATAGGTGATTGCCCAAACGCGTTAAGCCACTACCAACCTTAATATTAAGATCCCAACCACTTAAGGCGAAGCCCTTATCACCGTTCAGGTGCATGGCATGGCCATAGTTGCCGCGCAGCGCAAACGCATCAAAGGTCCACTCACCGGCTAGCGCCGCGCCGGCAAAGATATTGCCCGGGCCGTTATCCCAGAGCCATTGGTCACCCGCAAGTTGGATACCGATTTGCAGTTGGCTTGGCTTGGCATCTGCCACCGCACCGTGACAGTGATCGTCACTCGATGGAGTATCCCGATGGCAATCATATTGATCCACCGCTCCTGGCGAGGCGAGGGCGGGGAGGGCTGCAAACAGTGCGAGCGCCACAACAGCAATCTTCATCGATTAGAGCATTCCCACAACTATCAAATATAAGGCTGGCTTAAAAACGCCACCCCAGTGCTAAACGTATATCGAAATGTACCACATCGGTGCGACTGCCGGTTTGTTTCGTTAAATAGTCTATTACGGCCGCCGGGTCGCGATAGGTGCCGATCAGATCGACACTGAGCGCCTTGGTATTCCTGCCTACGCCGGCGCCGATATAATAACCGGCCAAGGTGACATCATTAGTGCTATCCCCGCTGTCGGTGAGCTCGGCATTCGACCAGCCGGCGGTGGCGTACAGTTTAGAACCCAGGCGGCCGACGCCGGGACCCAACTTGAGTCCGGCTTCCCAGCCCTGTTGCGCAACGCTCTGGTCAAAATCGACGCTGGTGCCAGCGACACCACTGACCAAGGGCAGATAAAAATAGCTGCCGGTAAGCGCTAGCCAGCGATGAGTGTATTCGGCATTGAGTGCCGCCCCAGCAAAGACAAATAGCTCCTCGCCTCCGGTCGACCAGCCTTGCGCGCGGGTATCCAGGCCGAGCACCAAGCCGCCCAGCTTGGCCAGATCGGCGGGTCCATGACAATGGTACTGGCCGGTTAGGCCATGGTCGTGGCATTCATACTTATCGAGCACACCGACATCGGCGGATGTTTGGCTGGCCAACGTGGCAGCAGCCATTAGTGCGCAGCTCACGCTCATTGCATAATGCATCAGGACTCTCCTTGACTAAAGCTCTGGCACTCTGGCACAGCAACCCTGTCATTTAAATAAAGTACTTTAGTCAGTGTATCGCAGGCCTGTAGAATAGACTTTTGGACCAGGACCTTGCCCACACCCCCAAAAAGAGTCTAGACCACAGAAGCCGGCGCCACTATGCGCTAAGCTTAAGATGTAACTCGGCCGCCTTAGCAGGCGCCGCTGACCTAAGGAAGTTCATGCTCAATCTCACACTCTTGGCGGCCTTTGTCCCGACCTTTATGTTCGTATCCTTTACCCCGGGTATGTGCATGACCCTGGCCATGACCCTGGGTATTACCATTGGCGTCAAACGAACCCTATGGATGATGTTCGGTGAACTGATTGGCGTCGGTCTGATTGCCGCGGCCGCGGTGCTCGGCGTTGCCGCCCTACTCTTGGCTGCGCCCTGGGTGTTTACCACATTTCGTTGGTTGGGCGGAGCCTATCTGGTCTGGCTCGGGCTGCAGATGTGGCGCTCTAGAGGCAAGATGGCCATTCCGGAGGATTTGGCCGGCGCGGGCTCGGCCATCAGCCGCCGGGCGCTGTTCAGTCAGGGATTCATAACCGCCATTGCTAATCCCAAGGGTTGGGCCTTCTTTATGGTCCTGCTACCACCCTTTCTCGACCAATCCCTGGCCATGGCCCCGCAGCTGAGTGCGTTGATCGCGATCATCTTATTGATCGAACTGTGTGCCCTGCTGATCTATGCTTTGGGCGGGGCAACATTGAACCGGTTGCTGCAAAAATCGTCCAATGTCCGACTCTTGAATCGGATTGCCGGCACCCTGATGCTGGCCGTGGGGGTTTGGCTGGCCTTGGGTTAATAATGCCCTGGGCTGGAATTCGCCCTCGGTAATGCGCCCTATGGTGTATCCTTCAAAATCACTCCCCGGAGCCCTAAATCTATTATGGAACTATTTTCCTATCCCCTGGTCGCAGCTATTGTCGGCAATGTTTCCGCCCAGGCGACTAAGGGCCTGATCCAAGCCATTGCCAACAAGAGCATCAGCCCAGAGGTGATCTTCGCGTCCGGTGGCATGCCCAGCAGTCATTCCGCCACAGTCGCCGCCCTGGCCATCGCCATTGGCCTGCAGGATGGCTTCGGGTCTAGTCTGTTTGCCTTAGCCTTGGTCTTTACCGGTGTGGTGGCCTACGACGCCATGGGCGTGCGTTTGGCGGCGGGACGTCATGCCGCGGCGCTCAATATATTGGTCGATGAGTTTAAACAACTGCGCGAGCTGGCCCGAGGCGATCACCCGCAACGCACCAAATTGGTGATCCGCCGCTTTCATGAGCGCATTGGCCACAGCGTCAATGAGGTGGCCGCCGGTCTGGCCGTCGGCGCCTTGATAGCACTAGGCTTGGCCCAATTGGGCTAGGCCGTCCCAACGGTTATCGCCGATCAGATTGGTCAGGCGCACGCGCAAATGGTCGCGCACCATCTCGATACGTTTGGGCAGATCACCCTGATTGGACCAGAGCAACCAAAGTTGAGTCGGCTCGATCTGCCATTCCGGCAGGACCCGGAGTAGGCGTCCTTCAGCCAGAGCATCCTGGGCCACCGCGGTAAGCAGCCGTGCGATGCCCAGGCCCTGTTCCGCGGCGATGCGTTGTGCCTGAGAACTGGGCGAGTGCCAGCACGATTTAGGCGTCACCACCTGACGCTCATTCGCCCGGGTCAGCTCCCAGGTTTTTGGCGTGCCACTGATGGTACGCAGCTGTTCCAGGTCACTGGGGCTTTGCGCAAAGCCATACAGATTGACGAACTTCGGGCTGGCACAGAGCACATGGTGGATCTCGCCCAGATGGGCCGACGCCACCTGATGACCTGGGGCCTTACCGATGCGCAAGACCAGATCGACCGGATCTCGATTGAGGTCGATCAGACTGCTGGAATAGCTGATATGTACGGTGACCTCCGGGTGCTCGCTGACCACCTCCGCCAACGCCTTGGACAGGAAGGTTTCGCCAAAAACGCCGCCGACCGAATTGATGCGCACCGGTCCGGACAGTCGGGTGGACATCAGCTTGAGGCTTGCCTCGGCTTGCTCCAAGTGTTGCATGCCTTGGCGACAGCCGGTGCGGAATTGCTCGCCTTCCGGCGTCAGGGTCAAGGAGCGGGTGGTGCGGTGCATCAACATCACACCGAGGCGATCTTCCAAGCGGCTGATCAACTGACTGATGCGACTGCGCGACAAGCCTAAGTGCTCGGCGGCCTTGGTGAAACTGCCCAAATCTGCAATGGCCAAGAAGGCCTGAATTTCTGATAAGTGATCCATTGGTTAATCCTACTAATCAATTGGGTTAATAAATGGCTAATTATCTTTCATTCTAAACCAATTACACTCGCGCATCGAAAAGTATTAACGGAGCAAATTGATATGGTGAAGCAACGATCCTTAGGAAAAAGTGGTTTGATGACCTCTGAAATTGGTTTGGGCTGCTGGCAGCTCGGCGGCGATTGGGGGCCGGTATCCGCGGATCGGGGCCGCACCATTCTGAGCGCGGCCGATGCCGCCGGGGTGACCTTTTGGGACACCGCCGATGTTTACGGCGGCGGTGTCAGCGAGCAGCTGATCGGTGATTATGCCCAGGCCCATCCGAACGCCGATCGAGTTATCGTCACCAAGGCCGGTCGCACCGACGAACTCTATGGCCAAGGCTATACGCAGGACAAGCTGCGCGCGGCGATCGATGCCTCGCGCCGGCGTTTGCAGGTCGATACACTGGCCATGGTGCAACTGCATTGCATCCCCTTTGCCGAATTGCAGCGCGGCGAGATCTTTCGCTGGCTCGAGGGCTTTAAACAGGAGGGCTTAATCGCCCATTACGGCGCGAGCGTGGAAACCATCGAGGAGGCTCTGTTCTGCCTGAACGAGACCGGTGTTGCTTCCCTCCAGTTGATTTTTAATCTGTTGCGTCAGGATATGGCCGAGCAGGTCTTACCGCTGGCCCAAGCCAAGGGCGTTGGCGTGATCGTCCGGCTCGGCTTGGCGAGCGGTCTGTTGGCCGGCAAGATGACCAAAGATCAGCGTTTTACGCCGCAGGATCACCGAACGTTCAATAGAGATGGCGCCGCTTTTCACGTCGGCGAAACCTTTTCCGGCTTGCCTTTTGAGCAGGCCATCGACCTAATCGAACAGTTACGCCCGATGGTGCCGGCGGGCCTAAACATGGCGCAACTGGCCTTGCGTTGGTTGCTCGACCACGCGGCGGTCAGTTCCGTAATTACTGGGGCCAGCTCGGCCGAGCAGATTGAGCGTAACGCCGAGGCATCCCAATTAGCGCCGCTGAGCGCCGATACCCACAAGGCCCTGGCCGACTTTTATCGCCTGCACGTGCGTGCGCACATCCGAGGCGTTATCTGATGTTACCCCTGCGCCGACTCGGCCAGACCGAGTTGCTGGTGTCTGAAGTGGGCTTCGGTGCCTGGCAATTGGGCAACGGTGATCAATGGGGCGGCATGACCGATGCACTGGCCCACAAACTGGTGCATCAGGCGATTGACCTGGGCTGTAACCTCTTCGATACGGCACCGAACTACGCCCTAAGCCATAGCGAACGGCTGCTTGGCGAGGCGCTGCAGGGTAAGCGCGACAAGGTGGTGATCGTGAGCAAGTTTGGTCACCAACCGGGCGGCGGGTTGGATTTCAGCGCCGATGGCTTTTGGCGCAGTCTGCACGGCTCCCTGGCCCGCCTGAAGACCGACTACCTGGATGTCTTCTTGGCCCATTCACCCCCGATGGACGTCCTTAATGGCCAGCATGAAATTTGGCCCGCGTTGCGCGAGGCCCAACAGCAGGGCAAAATCCGCCACTACGGTGCCAGTGTCGACTATGCCCATGAGGTGCGTGAAACGCTGCAAACCACCGATGCCCAGGTGCTGGAGCTGATGTTCAATGTATTGCATCAGGATGTCCGCCTGGCCTTCGATCTGGTGCGGCAACATGACATCGGCGTGATCACCAAGGTTCCGCTCGACAGCGGTTGGCTGAGCGGAAAATACCATGCCCAGAGTACCTTTGATGGGGTGCGCGCGCGCTGGGATGCGACGGAGGTGCGTCGGCGTGCGGCGTGCATCGATGATTTACAGTGGTTGGTCTCGGCCGATCGCAGCCTCGGTCAGCAAGCTCTCGCCTATTTGCTCAGCTATGCTGAGGTGACGGCGGTGATCCCCGGCATCCGTTCGAGCGAACAGTTACAGGCGAATTTTTCCAGTGCCGGCCTGAGCCTCAACGCCGTGCAACGATCAAAGCTGGAACAGTATTGGAATAGCCTCACCACCTCAGGCCAGCAGCTGCTACCCTGGTAACCTTTAGAATAGATGGGAGATACAATGGAATATCGTCGTTTAGGCAAGTCCGGACTGAAAGTAAGTGCCCTATCCCTGGGTTCCTGGGTGACCTTTGGCAAACAGGTCGATATGACCGATGCCACGGCGCTGCTGAAAACCGCTTATGATGCCGGCGTTAATTTTTTCGACAACGCCGAAGGCTATGAGGCCGGGCTATCGGAACAGATTATGGGTGAGGCCATTGCCGGCCTGGGCCTTGCGCGCGATACCTATGCCGTGTCGTCTAAGGTCTTTTGGGGCGGTGCCAAGCCGACCCAGATGGGCTTGAGTGCCAAGCACGTGCGCGATGCCTGCGACGCGGCATTGGTGCGCCTTAAGGTTGACTACCTGGATCTGTTTTTTTGCCACCGTCCCGATATCGACACGCCGATCGAAGAAACGGTTCGCGCCATGCACCAGTTGGTGCTGCAGGGCAAAATCATCTATTGGGGCACCTCTGAATGGTCTGCTCAGGCGATCACCGAGGCTCATGCCGTGGCCCGTCAATACAATTTGACCCCGCCGACCATGGAGCAACCGCAATACCACCTGTTGCATCGGGATAAGGTTGAGGCGGAATTTCGGCCCCTGTACGAAGATTACGGCATGGGTACGACCATCTGGTCACCGCTGGCCTCTGGTCTGCTGACCGGCAAGTACAGTGCCGGCATTCCCGATGACAGCCGGCTGGCCTTGCCCGGTTATGAGTGGCTGCGGGATCTCTGGAGCACTGCCGACGGTGCGCAGAAGATGGCGAAGATTCGCGCGCTCGGTGAATTGGCCGATAAGTTGGGCATAAGCCTGACCCATCTGTCACTGGCCTGGTGCCTGAAAAATCCGAACGTCAGCACCGTTATCCTCGGTGCGTCCAAATTGACGCAACTGGAGGATAACCTCAAAGCACTCGACTGCGTGCCGTTACTCACCCCCGAGGTGATGGCACAGATTGAAATCTGCGTCGATAATCGACCGCCTGCCGCCAAACCTTGGGGGCAATAAGTCAGCCTTGAGCCATGCATCACTGAAGAGTTTGATACTCGACGCCACGCGGTTGCGATTGATCCTCTTGTCGCTCGCAATGGGCTTGGCCGGCGCGGCCATTATGCCGGTGATGAGCACCCATTTGGCGGTAAACCTGCACATCGAGCCGATGTGGATCGGTGTCCTGTTTGCCGCCAATACCCTGTCCGGGGTCCTGGTGTCGCACTGGTTGGCCAAACAATCCGATGCCGGACTGAGCCGCATCGGTATTATTCGAGTCTGCGTCTCGATTTCCTTCGTGGCCTCCATCGGGCTGGGTTTGGCCGAACAATACTGGCTGCTGCTAATTACCGGGATGCTGATGTTTGGTGCGGTGTCGCCGGTGCAGCCGCAGCTCTTTGCGCTGGCGCGCGAGCAGGTTGGCGATGCCGATGCCACCCTGTTTCAGTCGCTCTTGCGCGCAACCTTCTCGCTCAGCTGGATTATCGGGCCACCGCTCGCCTACCTACTGTTCGCCCGGATTGGCTTCTTAGGCCTGACCCTGATCTGCGCGCTGATTTTCTTGCTTACCCGTCTGAATGTTGCCTCAATCCAAGACGCGCCGCTGCCCGCCGTGCGCACCGAGCCGCAGCCGACTGATAGTCGCCTGAAATGGATGATCCTGGCGATTGCCGCCACCTTTGCCTCGAACAATATGTATATCGTCTATATGCCGATTTACAGCTACGACAGCTTGCAACTGGCGGCCGTGGTGCCGGGCTTTCTGATGGGCGCCGCCGCCGGACTGGAAATCCCCATTATGATTGGCGCCGGCATTTTCGCCGGTCGTTGGCGCCTGTTTTCCCCGCTCAAACTGGCCGCTGGCTGTGGCCTGCTGTTCTATTTGGGGGTTTATTGGTCCGACAGTCTGGTCCCGCTGGTGCTGTTGCAGATCTTTAATGGCGCCTTTATCGGCGTGATGGCGGGCCTGGGTATCTCGGTATTTCAGGCCCTGATGCAGGGTCGGATGGGCATGGCATCGACCCTGTACAGTAACGCCATCAAGGTCGGCAGTCTGGTCGGCGCCCTGTTAGGCGGTGCCGTTGCCCAGTGGCTGAGTATTCAG
>Ga0209195_1000045_pt1 | contig 92375 bp, 84 predicted proteins | sample COGITO_mtgs_1004_3_FD_184788 | JGI IMG/M metagenome (GOLD analysis project Ga0209195, IMG submission 184788) | Pelagic marine microbial communities from North Sea - COGITO_mtgs_100420 (SPAdes) (version 2) | ecosystem: Environmental > Aquatic > Marine > Epipelagic ...
GGGGAGCCGCTACTTCAATGGCATCGGCCGTTTCAATATAGGTAACTAAAACGCGCTGCTGGCGGCACGAATCCAAATAACGCATCAGTCTAGTGAACTGGTGCTCGATGTCTTGTGTTTGTTTGTTGTTGCTATGTGCCTCAGCTGCGATGGGCTCAGAGGGATTCATTTTAGGCCGACGTTGTTTTTCTCGAGTACTCGTTCGGCTCGATAACTAGAGCGTACTAGCGGACCAGACACGACCTCTAGAAAACCCTTTGCTAGGCCTTCGTTACGAAACACCTCAAACTGCTCAGGCGTTACATATCGTTCTACGGGTAAGTGATTTGCTGTTGGTCGCAGGTATTGCCCAAACGTCACAATATCAACATTAATGCTGCGTAGATCGTCCATGCACTCTCGCACTTCGTCATCGGTCTCGCCCAGCCCCAACATTAAACTCGTTTTGACCAATACGTCGGGCCTATGTTTTTTAGCGTGTGCGAGCACACTCAAGGTCTGATCATAACTGGCTCTTGGATCGCGCACAGGATGCGTTAAACGCCGCACGGTTTCGACGTTTTGAGCGAAAACCGTAAGCCCCGAATCAACGACTGTTTCAATACACTCTAAGCGGCCCTGAAAATCTGGAGTGAGTGCTTCGACAGCCGTCTGTGGGTTCACCTCTTTAATGGCCCGCACGCAAGCTGCATAGTGCGCCGCGCCGCCATCATCTAGATCGTCGCGATCAACCGACGTTAATACAATGTAGTTGAGTTCCATCAAGCGCACAGACTCAGCCGCATTGGCGGGTTCTTCTAGATCTAACCAGCCGCGAGGGTTGCCAGTATCTACAGAACAGAAGCGACATGCGCGCGTACAGACATCACCCATAAGCATGATGGTAGCGGTGCCTGCATTCCAGCACTCCCCGATATTAGGGCATTTAGATTCTTCGCAGACCGTGGCCAGACGGTTGGCTTTAACATTGCTGAGAACCTGCGCGTATTTGCCTCCAGAAGGAATACGCACACGTATCCAGTCTGGCTTGCGCTCAAGAGGAGCGGGATTGTCACCACCCTTACTCTTAATACCGTCGCGAATGGCCGTAAAGCCTTGAGGTTTCTGCACTTTCTCACCGCTTTTGACGGTGACCGGTATTGATTTCAATTTGCTTAAATTGTCCATTCTTAAATTGTACAACAGCTTAGGTTTAAACAAGCCAAAATTATTCCTGTTCTACTGAGAGACTAGCGAGTACATATATGGATACCTCCCCATTGTAAAGGTATAGCAAAGCCTTATCGATGCTTTGCATCGATTCCTTGTTAACGAATGATTGCCACCGCGCGTGTCTGATAAAAACAGGTTGCGCTGACATATATACGGCTTCTCTATGATCATCAGTAAATTGTGATCGAGCCCAGATGAAGATCCGCACCTGAACCGCCTAAACAGACGCTCGGTTTCGTTTTGAACCTTGTCCTCGACAGGCTCTGCTCAGGTGGGATTAACCCTTTATCTCATAAGTAACGGCAACAGTGAATGGTCTTTCGTTAAGTTATTGGTACAGCTTGTTTGTGGTGCTTTTGCAGTCCGTTCTCACACAGGCATTGGTCGATACGCTTCTTGTTTGTGCAGTAGTACCCAGACCAGTCGAGCCAGTCGATTAGCTATGGCTACGGTTGCTATTTTGCCGCCCCGACGTTGTTTGATCCGACTCGCCCATCGGCATAAAGCATCGTCTGGCCGTTTATCACAGACACCCAGTAATGCGCGAGCACCATGGATTAGTTGTTTGCGTAAATATGGATCACCACGCTTGCTGATACCCTGCATCTGCGAGCGTAGGCCACTTGCGCTGAGCTTGGGCGTCAGCCCAAGGTTTACCGCAAGTGATCGCGCCTTACTAAACTGTGATCCGTTGCCAAACTTGCACACCAGAGCTGTGGCGTTGATTACTCCGATACCAGGAATCGTACTAATAATCTGGCAATGAGTATCGCTTTTGAGGTACTCGCGAAGCGTTGCTTCAATAGCCTCCGTGCGGTCACGTAACAGTTGCAGTTCATCAAGTGATCGTTGTACTTCATCCTTAATCAACGGTGATAATTCATCGGTGTTTAGAGCAAGCTCTATTAGGGCAACAAAGCCCTTGTTGCCCTTAGCACTAATTAATCCGTACTCGGCCAACAACCCTCTGACTTGATTCATTAAGCCGGTACGGTTGCAGACCAAGCGTTCGCGGATCCGGTGCAGAGACTGGATGTCTTGTTGGTGTTGAGTTTTAACCGGGACATCAATCATGTTGGGCCGCTGCGCGGCCTCAATGATGGCAATCGCGTCATTAGCATCGGTTTTATTGCCGCGCGTAAACGGCTTTACGTGTTGTGCTGGGATGAGCCGAACCGTATGCCCAAGAGCTTCGCATACCCTCGCCCAATAGTGTGCGGTATAGCATGCCTCCATCACCACCACAGACGGTAGTTGTTGAGTCATAAACTCGACGAGTTTTGATCGATTAAGTTTCTTGTTGGATGTGATTTTTTGGCCGTGTTGAACGGCTACTTGAAATACAGTCTTTGCCAAATCAACGCCAATAACGGTATGATTATTCATAGGTGGATACCTCGCAGTTGGTTATAGTAAACCTCATTTTGGCACATTGATGCCGTAAGACGAGGTATCCATCTCATCAGACGCTTTTGATATGCAGGCTATATTTAAATACATCAATCTGAAATGAACATAGATTATCTAAAACTTGCCGGCGCTTTGAGCTTTATTGCCGCTGCCATGCACTTAGCGATCATTTTCGGCGGTCCTAAGTGGTATAGGTTTTTTGGTGCAGGTGAACGGATGGCCGAAATGGCCGCACAAGGTCAGGTGCAACCGACACTCATCACCTTATCTGTAGCAGCGGTGCTAGGGTTATGGGGCGTCTATGCATGGTCTGCTGCTGGTATTTTCCCTCAGTTGCCCTTAATGAAATTGGCCCTTATTCTAATTACGCTTGTGTATCTAACGCGCGGCGTCCTAGGCTTACTTGCGCCATTTATATCGAGTCACCCTCAGGTTACTCAAAATAGCGTGGTTTTCTGGGTCTGGAGCTCAATTATATGTTTGGCTTTTGGGCTGATTCATCTAAAAGGAGTTTTTGATAAGTGGTTCGGATGAACCGTGTTGAATTATCAAATCACGCACATATTTGGAAGTTAAAAAGGTAATGCGGCTGTTTTAAGTATTAGCAAAAAAATCACACTTAACTCAAATGAAGGAATAGATGGGATGAGTGTAAACGTAATACTGGAAGTTCAGGCCAAACCAGAGAACATAGATGAGCTTAGGTCAGTGTTCGAAGCTGAGGTTAAGGTCATAGGCAATCAAGATGACCCTCTAAATCTAATTCTGTTTGAAACTTGGGAAACTAGAGCGCAGTACGAAACTTACCTTGCTTGGAGATCTGAAACAGGAGCGCTCGACGCGCTTGGTGCACTGTTAATCAAGGCGCCTAGCATTCGCTTTTTCGATGCGTTGAATATTTAGTCTTACACTTGACGCTGATCTGTTGGCTTTATAATGGAGAGAAAAATCAGAGGTCGGGAGCAAACGATGGAGTTTTTAGAAGAAGGCGTGGTTAATTGCCCCTACTGTGGTGAGTCTCTTGATGTACTTTTAGATCCACAGGAAGTGGGTCAACAGTATATTGAGGATTGCCAAGTTTGTTGCAAGCCAATCACATTTGATTTGGCTTTAGATGCCAACGGGGAAGTTGCGGTTTCTGTGCGCGACGAAAACCAAGTTTATTAAGTAGGCGTTTAAGATTAATGTTTTGAAGGTCTTCTGATAAAAACGCCACACGATTATAACGATACATCGCTAACGTTTGTTAGCGAGTGGCGACACGTTGCTCTATAAAACTAATAATGTCGTTAGACTCATAAATCCAGCGCACTTCATTATTTTCTTCAACCTTAAGGCACGGCACTTTAATACGGCCGCCCCCGCTTTCTAAATCGGTTCGGTGGTCTTGATTCTTGCTAATGTCGTTAAGATTGAGGCTTACATTAAGTTTGTGTATCGCGCGTCGAGTCTTAACACAAAACGGGCAAGCGTATAGTTGGTATAAGGATAATCCGTTAACAGCGTTTTGTGCTTTTTCCTGATCTTCAGGCGATCTAAGAGTTGGCTTTGGGCGTGTTGCCCAGTCGCCAAACACGATTATGGAACCTAATCCAATTCGCAACCCTTTAATTAGTCCTTTTAATAGCATATCGAGTTTACTCCCCATAATTTGGCGTGGATTCTATAGCATTGAATCGTAGCCTGCCACTGCCAATTTGATAATGCGGTTTGTCGAGGCGAGCATGCTGCTGAAACTTGTGGGCCTTAGTTATGAGACGACGGTGAGAAAGGTGCACAATATAAGTCGTGGCAACAGAGCGCGGTTAAGATAGGGGTTTGTAATGACACTTGGCCTAAGGTGGAGCTAATCCAGCGTATCTCTGTGATAAACAGTTCACGCAAACCTTTCAATATATTGGCATCGTTGGCAGAGTTTCTCTACCAACTGTTTTTGCTTAAACCCTTTGACGATATCTTGAGCGCGGCGCGATCCCAATATGTCTAAAATGGGCGTATCGTTCACATGCCCCAATGGTATCGCTGCTTCTTTGTCTAAGCAGCACGGAACCACGGTGCCATCTACTAATATACCAAAGTGGGAAGACAGGCCGTAACACTTACCTGCAGTACCCAGTTCGGGTAGGTCTAGGCTTGGCCAAGTAAATTCGGTGTCGAAATGCAGGTAGAGTCGAGCCTTTAAGTTAATGCTCTTACGCTTACGAACATCTAACTCGGTAGGCACATCAAATTCAAAACGCTCGCAGATACGTTGGAGCATTTGAGTATTGGGCGTCTGACTACCCAATGGATCATTCAGGTTCCACAATCTGAAATTTAGATACAGTTCTGGACGTTCGACCATTGCCTGTTCTGTAAAAGCGAAAATGCGCTCTAAGTAATTGCTCGGGTCCTTGTCTGGGAAGTTATCGAAAAAACTGTGCAACGAAAAGTTTATTTGATGAAACCGTTTGTGCAGCAGCAGAGCGTATTTCTCTGGTCTGAGTAACACTCCATTGGTAACCAGAAAAATATTGGCTTCATACTCATCGCATATACCAATCATCTCGGCCAACTGCGGGTGTACCAAGGGGTCGCCCATAAGATGAAAGCACACAAGATCTGTTAGTGGAGCCACTTGTTCCACAATGCTGCGGAACATGTTTAGGTCCATCATCTTGTTGTCGCGAACTACCGCAGGGCAAAAGCTGCATTGCAAATTGCAGATATTGCTTATCTCGATATGAACTTTATTAAATCGCTTTTTCACCCGCGCGAGCATGCTTTGGCAATCTTAATCAGTCAAGTGATTTGACGTGGATGGACTTTCAGAGGGTCAATTGTAGTTGCTTCAACATCAAGTAAATTTTAATAATAGACGGACCCGAGTTTTGAAGTTGCCCATGCTAAACTTGATCAAATATTCAACGTTAAAAATAATCTTTTTGTTTGGAGTCTAAGTTTGAATACCTCTCTGCCAGTAATGCAAAGCCTTTGGGTAGGCGGGCAATTGTCAAATCTCGAAATACTGTGTTTAAAGTCTTTTGTAGATCATGGTCACCCCTTTCATTTGTACACTTATAATGATTTGGGCAACATGCCGCCTGGCGTTGTGCAGAAAGACGCTAGAGAGATATTGCCTGAATCGAGCATTTTCAAATACGCCAACAGAGACAGTTACGCCGGATTCGCAAACTTGTTTCGTTATAAGCTGCTACTTGATAAAGGCGGAATTTGGACCGATATGGACATAGTCTGTTTGCGGCCCTTTGATATTCCGAATGAATATGTTTTCACTGTTGAACCCCCTGGGAACATAACTAATTTTTTTATCCAGGTTCCGATGGGGTCAGAGCTCATGCAGACCTGTTACACAAAGGCTGCAAAGTATGATTCAAGCCGCATACTTTGGGGCCAAACAGGCCCGCAGTTTTTAGCGAAAATAGTTGGGTCGATGAACATCGACGCAATAGTTTTGGAGACAGAATACTTTGGTGCAATTCCATATGATTGGCACCTAGTATTTACCGAAGACGACTCAGCATTTCTGCTGAATACCCTCTTGAAAGATTCTTTTGGGACGCACCTGTGGAATGAGATGTGGCGAATTAATGAAATTGATAAGAATAAAATATTTAGCCCGACTTCTATTTATGGTGCGCTGCAGGCGAGGCATGGCCTTGTTTAAAAGTACTTTATGATTCGGCCTAGCAATGCTTAAATGGCTGCCCATGTGCCTCAATGAAAGCATCAACTTTATTGTGTGTTTTCCCCAAGTTCCTCAAGAGCATCAATTTGTGCGACTAAGGTACGCGGTATTTCCACTGGGTTTTCGCCATATTTCAATGTGAAATTCGCAGCCGCCTTATAATAGGCTTCCAATGCTTTTTTATTTTGATTTAAACCCGCTAAAGCGTCACCAAGATAACTGAATGCATCGACCGACTCTGGATGATTCTGAGTCCATTGGTGAGCGTGTAACTCAGCAAATTCAAAACGTTTATCGTTTATTAAGTAGTGCGCAAACATGGCTGCTTGAGCAGATGAACCCTCCCAGTTTGGGTCTGGGTGTATTGAAGAAAGGCTAACATTAAGCGTGTTGGAGTGCGCCCAACCTTGCCACATGTTTTCTTGCTTGCGCGTATCGATTGCAACGGCGATAGAGTAGGTTCCGGCCTTGAGCGCGCTAAGCTCGCTAGCCTCGATTGCGAATACATAATAAAAATGGTTACTAGCTTTCAGTTCACCAAAATTTATTTGTTCTTTATATTTGGATAACAAACGAGGGCTTACTTTTATCTTGCTGCCGTCTTCAGCTCTGACCTGAAAATTAAGCAGGTCATTAAGAGGTGTTTGCGCAGATCCAAGCGTAAAGTATGGCATTTCTTGAAGTGCATGTACTTGCTTCATAGAGGCCAACTCCTGCTCGCTAAGAGTGTTCACAAGCTCTGACTCGTCTAGGCGATCGAGAAACCGTTGATTGCGTTGATTCTCGCGAGCAACACTTATCGCTTGGGTGTTGCCCACCATCACGTGAAGTAGTAAAGGGTCACTTGCTGCTTGAACTATCTCTCTCTCGCCGGTGAAGGCGAACAGAGAAAGGGTAGGCTTGGCCTGTGCAGCGACAAGTTCACGACAGTTGTGGAATTTGCTCGGCAATAGCAATAGCCCTTATTCAGTGGTGGATTTAGCCAGCTCTTCAGCTAAAAAGTCAAAGACCAAGCGAATACGCTTATTGGTTCTAAGCTCTCTATGCGAGGTTAACCAGATAGGGAATGACATAAGCTTGAATTCAGGTAGGACGCGCTCGACTAAGGGCTCGGCCTCGCCAATGTCGACGGGTACGATACCAATACCGAGTCCTTGCTTAACCAGTTCCCAGTGCACGATATGGCTAGCGGTCTGAACGGGAAGATTGTCTTTAGTAAGTTCCAGTCCAAATTGCTTCAGCCCGTCTATAAAGTTGTCGACATCGCCAATTGTTACAAAGTCAGCTTTCTTTAGGTCGTCAATTGTTTTGGGTATACCTATCTGGCCCAGATAGGTCTTTGCTGCGAACAGAGGCGCATCCACGTCCGCGATCTTTTTGGCTACGAGCTCTGCTTCGGTAGGCCTAAAACTGCGTACGGCGATGTCGGCTTCTCTGCGTTGTAAATCGCTCGCATCATTAGAGGACACAATTTCGATGATTATGCCGGGCTCCTGTTTACGTAGCTTGCTGATGATTGAAGGAAGCAGGTAAGTGGCATGAATTTCGCTTGCCGAAATACAGACTTTGCCGGCTATATCTTGTGAATGACCGTTAGCAACTAGCGACAACTTAGTCGCGGCTAAACCCATCGCTTGCACGTGTTCCAACATGTCTAACCCGCTTGGAGTGAGGCTTAAGCCTCGACCAACGCGCTCAAAGAGCGATACGCCAAGTTCTTCTTCTAAAGCGCTTACCTGCCTGCCTAATGTAGGTTGGGTCATATTGAGTGCGCGAGCAGCGGCGGATAATGAGCCTTCTTCAGCGGTCACTAAAAAGGCTCTGGCTCTATTCCAATCAAAACTCACTGAAGTCCAATCCATACATCAACCCATGCAAATACGCATATCTAAAATAGAAAATTTGGCAATTTCCATACTATATTGAGCTATATAGAATAGCGAGTCTCATTAAGTACTTACTGGAAGTTTCCCATGAAAGCTATTGTTCAATACCGATACGGCGCAGCCGATGTTTTGCAAGTCAAAGAGTTAGACAAACCAACACCAAACAAAAACCAAATACTCGTTAAAATTATAGCGTCGAGCGTTACTGCGGCGGACGTGATGATGCGCCAAGGAAGCCCTAAATTCGGTAGGTTGTTCATAGGTTTGCTTCGTCCAAAATCGCCAGGACTCGGAACGGGCTTCTCGGGCACCATAGAATCAGTTGGCAATGATGTAAGCCGCTTTAATGTTGGTGATGATGTTTTTGGCGAAGTCTTATTTGGCGCGGGTACTAATGCCGAATACGTTTGCGTAGAGCAAAACGAACTGGTGTTTGCCAAACCCAACAATATCTCTCATAGCCAGGCGGCATCACTTGGCGATGGTGCTCTGACGTCTATGAATTTTCTTAGTAAAGTGGCCAATGTTGGGGTTGGAGACAGCGTTCTCATTAATGGTGCTTCCGGCAGCCTCGGTACCGCGGCGGTGCAAATTGCCGCATGCCGAGGTGCCCACGTAACGGCAATGTGCAGTGCGGCCAACACGGCGTTAGTTAGGTCCCTTGGCGCAGACCAAGTTCTCGACTATAGAAGCGATTCGTTGCCGAGCGAATTAGAGCAATATGATGTGATCTACGATACGGTCGGCAAATTGTCATATCAAGAATATAAGCCGTTCTTGACGCAATCTGGTGTGTTCGTTTCGCCTGTTTTGTCGCTGAAGCTGTTGGCAGATGTCTTGGTTTCTAGTCTTATAGGACGTAAAAAAGCTAAGTTCTCTGCCACGGGGATGCTTAGGGTTACTGAGTTGCGCTCTCTGTATGAAAACGTTAAGCAAATGGTTGTTCAAGGACATTTGTCGCAGGTAATGGACCGAGAGTTTGACTTGGTGCGAATAGCAGACGCTCATCGCTACGTGGAAACTGGGCGAAAAAAGGGTAACTTAGCGTTACTTAATGGTGCTGCTTCTTAATGATGCTGCTTAGATGTTTATTAAGGCTTAACGTGATTGAGGGAGATTAGCCTTTTGTTGGCTCTTTAAAGGACTGTATAGTTTGCACTCGGTTCGGCGACAACAGATTTAGAGCATTGGAACTTTTATGATGATTATTAGGACTATCGCGATCGCATCGCTGGTTTATGCTTGCACTGGCTTTGGCATATCTCAAGCCCAAATTCAGGCTGATTCAATTGCGGCTGCAGTACCATCAACTTACGCAGATCTAACTCAGTTTAAATGGATGCATGGGACGGAGTCTTGTAAGCAAGACAAAGACCCAAAATTGCAGGTGGTACAGGTCAATGCAAACAGTTATGTAATCCGCCAAAATAAATGTGTGACTTTCGAAGCGCCGTTTATTTTCGTTTTGGTGGGGCAGAAACGTGCGTTGGTGGTGGATACGGGCGCCAATGAATCTCCCGACGAGTCACCACTTTACGCGGCGGTGTTATCCATTTTGGAAACGCAACAACAGAGTACAGACCCTAAGCAGATACTGGTTGTACATTCACACAGTCATGGCGACCATGTTAAAGGCGACTCGCAGTTTAGGGGTATGCGAGGGGTAGAAGTTGTAGGCACCAGTCAGGAAGCACTAGCCGAGCAATTGGGGTTAAGCAACTGGCCAAACAAGTTAGCCACTATTGAGTTGGGCGAACGGCAAGTCACATTCATTCCGATTCCTGGCCATCAAGAGCAAAGTATTGCCATTTATGATCATCAAAGTGGGTGGCTGCTGACCGGTGATTCGTTTTATCCCGGCCTAATCATGGTTAAAGGTTGGCAGGCGTATAAAGCCAGTATCGAACGCTTGGTTTCGTTTGCGAACGATCACGCGGTGTCGTTGGTCTTGGGTACCCATATAGAAATGAATGGCGAAACCCATGAGAGTTATTCAATTGGAACAACCTATCAACCTAAGGAGCTACCACTTGCTCTGAGTCTAGATGATTTGAAAGACCTTAACCGACGGCTTCAGCAAACGCCGAAACCTCAGAAATTGGAATTTGAGGATTTTATCGTTTTGCCAATGAGTCGATTTCAGAAAATGCTAAGTAACCTATTGAGTAGCTCTGCTGAGCAAAAGCAAAAGATTCAGGCCCACCCAATTAATAATGGCTAGAGAAATTACGCTCTCGGAGTATGTAAGAAAACGCAATGGCGTGCCGCTAGGTGCAAAAGGCTCGATGAAAAATATGCTCGAACGCTCCTTTGGCGCTGGCTCATTTCATTTGTTTTGGCGGTATTGGAATCCAATATGGGGCTATTACTTATCGCGTAATGTAATGAAGCCACTGCGCCAGTATTTCTCCGCTGGGGTGGCAACCATCCTTACTTTTGCGGTGAGTGGCGCGGCTCACGATTTGGCGGTCGCGATCATAAAGTGGGATGCTATTCTGTTCTTTACGCCTTGGTTTGCTTTTATGGGGATTATCGTCGTTGTGACCAACAAATTTGGAATTTCTTATGCCCGCTATAATTGGCTTACTAGAATGATAGTTAACTTTGCGTTTGTTAGTGGCAGCTTGGGTTTGATGATTTTGTTTAGGAGTCTTTTTGTTTAAAACATTCTCAAAGGAATATTTGTCTATGCTGACTCTTTGGAGCAAACTTATCGGTTACAGCAAATACCCCAACAACAGTAGATATCGGCCTTACGGGTATCGACTTCTCTTAAGCATATCTGTACTATCCGCGCCTTCTTTGAGCCAAGGGCGGCTCTTGTGTTGAGCAGAATCAACTCAATATCAAGCCTTTCTTATGGCTACATTTAAACTGACGGCAATCGTCATTTTCTAATAGACAATCTCATGAACTTACCTACGGTTGCGCAAGCGCGAACAGAAATACTCTCTGGCTTAACAGTCGCTCTTGCCTTAGTGCCCGAAGCGGTTGCATTTGCCTTTGTTGCGGGCGTTGAGCCTTTGGTTGGCTTGTACGCTGCATTCTTTGTTGGAATCATTACGGCCGTTTTTGGTGGCCGTCCAGGCATGATCTCTGGTGCGACTGGCGCGTTGGCCGTGGTTATGGTCGCCTTGGTGGCGGATCATGGGGTGCAGTACTTATTTGCGACCGTTGTGCTGATGGGCATTATTCAGTTTCTGGCGGGCGTATTCAGACTGGGCAAGTACATTCGTATGGTGCCATACCCAGTAATGCTAGGTTTTGTGAATGGCTTGGCCATCGTCATATTCCTCGCGCAGTTAGAGCAATTTAAAGTGGTGGATGCCCTTACTGGAGCATCGGGCTGGATGCAAGGTACGCCGTTGTACATGATGGCGGGCTTAATCGCTTTGACCATGGCGATCATTTACGTCATGCCACGTATTACTACAAAGTTTCCAGCACCACTTGCCGGAATTCTATTCATCTCAGTTTTGGTGTACATGTTCGGGATCGACACACGCACCGTGGCGGATTTGGCGACTATTTCTGGTGGACTGCCTATATTTAGTGTTCCGTCAGTGCCCTTTAACTTAGAGACGCTTTATATTATTGCGCCGTACGCCTTTATTTTGGCGTTTATTGGCTTGGTAGAGTCGTTGTTAACGTTAACGCTGATTGACGAAATGACTGAAACGCGTGGCCACAACTCGAGAGAGTGCATGGCGCAGGGTGCCGCCAACTTTACCACTGGTTTTTTTGGTGGCATGGGTGGTTGCGCGATGATCGGCCAAAGTATGATTAATATTAAGTCAGGCGGACGTCTACGGTTGAGTGGTATTGCAGCACCTTTGTTTTTGCTGAGCTTTATCTTGTTCGCATCTCAGTGGATTGAGATGATTCCGATTGCCGCATTAGTCGGTGTGATGTTCGTCGTGGTAGTCGCGACTTTCGAATGGTCGTCATTTCGTATTTTGAGTCGTATTCCTCACGCAGATGCGTTTGTTATTTTTTTAGTATCTGGCGTAACAGTAATGACCGATTTAGCAATGGCTGTGGTTGTAGGGGTGATCGTTTCATCGCTTGTGTTTGCATGGCAAACAGCGAGTCAGATTTACGTTGAAGTAAAGTCTGAAAGCAAGACTGAAAAGACTTATGTGCTGCACGGACAGCTCTTTTTTGCTTCTATTGAAGGCTTTAAAGACCTGTTTCATCCCAAGAAAGACCCCAATAATGTAACTATCGATTTTAAGTATTCTCGAGTTTGGGATCACTCAGCGCTTGAGGCCATTGATGCATTAGCCGAGCGCTATATGCGTCGTGGTACGGAATTGCATTTAGTGGGTTTAAGCAAAGACTGCAAAACTTTATTACACAAAGCGGGTAGCATGGTGGAAACCGATGACGATGATGATCCGCGTTATCGCGTAGTGGTTGACTACAATCTAGATGAGTCTAATCAGACCTAGAGAGATTTATATTCGGTTTACTTTATCCGCGCTAAAGCTACACTTTAGCGCGCATTGCATAACTTGCTTCATTTTGATGACCCGTGAGGTCATTGAATCTAAATGCTAATCACGACACACTTTGTTGGTGAGGGTTCGCCGAAGCATTTTCATGATAAGAGCGCACTCCTCGTTTAGTCCCACTAATATAATTTACGGAACAAAACTTACGGAGTTGCTCTATGCAGTATGTTCAATCATTACCTATATTTTCAGTAGGCGCATTAGTCGCTTTTTTTGTTTACCTTGTAATCAAGAAAAGCCCAATAAAGGGCGGAGCATGGATGTTTCCAGCTGCGTTGGCGTTAGCGTTTACGCTTTTCTCTCTTTATCTGGTTTTAGCCGAAGGTCCGTTAGGATTTTGGCCCAACCACTCCCAGTCATTCTGGGGCGTACAAGTATGGATGGACCTGTTGCTCGCGTTGGGTGTTAGCTGCTACTTTATTGTGCCAAAAGCCAAGTCCGTTGGCGTGAGTGTTGTGCCCGGGTTGTTGTTGGTGTTATGTACTGGCTCAATTGGAATGTTAGCCTTCTTATCACGCGTACTTTACATTGAAGAACGAACAGCAGTTTAGTGACGCCCATTCAGCCCCTCGCATCAAGTTCGACGCCGTTGAGTCGGCGTAACAAACAACTAGTTGTTGGCTGCGTCGATCCTTCGTACACTATTCACCTTAAACAACTTAACCGTCTAAGGAAAATATGAAGAATCAATTGTTTAATGTTGGTGTTCTTGCTGTTTTAAGTCTACTAGGCTCAATGAGTGCATCTATTGCGTCGCCCACTGCACATGCCTTCTTCGATGAACTTCAGCAGTTGTGCGGAAGCCGCTATGAAGGCGAGATGACTTTTCCGGTAGATGGGCAAGACAGTTTTGCTGGTAAGTTATTAGTTGCTGAGTTTAAAAAATGCAGTGATTCTGAAGTACGAGTTCCCTTTGCGGTTGGCGATAACACCTCGCGCACTTGGGTCTTTACTAAGACCGATGCAGGAGCGCGCCTTAAACACGATCATCGACACGCCGACGGAAGTCTTGACGAGGTAACCAACTATGGCGGTGATGCGAGTTCAGATGGAACCGAATTGAGTCAGTCGTTTGCTGCAGATGCATTCACAGCGGAGTTGATTCCTGACGCAGCAACCAATGTATGGACCGTATCTCTAAGCGAAGATCTGCAAACGCTCACTTACCATTTAGAGCGCCATGCGAAGCCACGATTTACAGCTGTGCTTAATAGAGTCTCTGACTAAGTATTCAGTGAGTCCTGATTAAACAAGGATCCTCATCTGGAGCTGACATTTGAGGATTGGTCACCCAGTCTAGACTTTCGCTATGCGAGACTGTTAGCCCCAACTCGGAGTGACAGCTTAGCTTGGTCATTAAGGTATTAGTTCGGCAATGAAATTAAACACCAGCGAAGAATTTGTTGAAGCTATGTGGTCGGCTCTTATTGAGAGTCCCGATTTTAAGCCGATGATTGAAGCATGGGATCGTGCTCTGGATGACGATGACTACGCACCAGAACAAAATGTGAAGCAATTAGCTGCGGGGATGCACGGTGAGTTGGCTCGGCTCGAAATTGCCCTGCAAGCAAAAGTACAAGCCGTTAAGCACGATCCAGCCTTGCTCAGAGACCACGTCGATAGTTATATTAAGTTGGCAGAAAATAAAGCTATTGTCTCTTCATCCAGTGCTGTTGCCACTCTTAAGCTGGATTTAGAAAAACTCCAATTGGCTCTTCATGACGTCGATTTTTCGGTACCGGGTACGCATTTGGTTTGGGGTGAAGAAGCGGATGGAATCGATCGCCACCTGCTGGCGTTGACACCTGTTGATGCTTCTGCGCCTCTGCCCAACACCTATTTGCTTAAGCGCCTCGAAACAGATTGGCCAGACGCATACGATAAAATTCTCAGTCGCATGTTCGCATTGAGCCCAGCCGAAATTGAGATACTCAAAGACCTGTACTTAGGGTTTGAAAGCAGCGCCATAGCTGAGCGACGCGGGCGCTCGGTGCACACCGTACGAACTCAAATAAAATCCATCATGGAGAAGATAGGGGTTAACAATCAACGCAGGTTGGTGCGTCTTCTTTCTACGCTATTCCAATTGGATGCGAGCGATGGCATTAGGCCAGCGACGACAGATTGTTATGCGCGGCATGCGTTCGACCTGAATCAAGAGCAACAGCTTGAGTATTGTGAGTACGGAGACCCAAAGGGTAGAGTGGTTGTGCTAATCACGCCAACGATAAGTCCTCAACCAAGTCCTTTTATAGGCAAACTAGCTTTAAACAATAACCTAAGGGTCATTGCTCCTTTTCGACCGGGTTCTGGTTTGAGTTCTACTCGCGGGTCTAGTGATGGCCCAGAAGCTATAGCAAAGGATTATTTCCAGTTGCTGGATGAACTAGGTATCGAGAAGGCTCAGGTGGTGGGCTGTGACAGCGGTGTTTTATAAGCTATGGCCCTGGCAGGGCTTTTAGGTGAGCGTTGTGATGGTGTTGCTATTGTTAGCACTGGCGTGCGGATCAAGAGCTTAAGCACGATCCTTAAAATGCCAGCCAGTTCTAGAAGAACCTTTTTGGTGGCACGCCTGAGTCCATCATTGTTGTACGCGCCACACCGTGTTGCGGCCAATGACTTTCATCTAAGTAAGGATGGTGAAGATCGTTTAGTGCGCTATTTCTTTGAAGGCCATGCCCATGATCTAAACCGTGTTGAGAACGATCCGTTTTTCTACAAAGCAATCAGAAACCTTATTGCGTTTTCTTTTCAAGATGTTGAGCGCCTAGTTCATGACGTTACTTATTGGGCACAAGACTGGTCGCAATTGTTAAACGGCTTGCCAAAGAGTATGCCTAAGCTGTCGATTGTCGGTGCTGAGAATCGCCAGTTCAAAACCCAAGAGGTGCTAGCGTGGTGCGAGGCGAATGGTTGGCAAGCGAGTGTATTTGAGGACGAAGGGCAATTGTTGGTCTTTTCCAAAGCGGCTGATATCGCTGAACTTATAGTGCAGCAAGTGACTAACAAATAAATTTGCGATGAATATATTTCCAGATCAAATAGACCACAACCAAATGTACAAGCTGTTAATTGGCGGTGTAAGCCCCAGGCCAATTGCGTGGGTTTCTTCGGTATCTAGCGCCGGTGTCTTAAACCTAGCGCCATTTTCGTTCTTTACCGTGGCAAGTGCTAATCCACCGATATTATGTTTTAACCCAATGTTTTCGGGCAATGGCACCTCAAAAGACACGTTGCGGAATATACGCGAGCAAGGTGAGTTTGTGATTAACACCGTTGGCTTTAGTGACTTAGAGCGTATGAATAAAACCTGTCATGAGGTACCCGCCGATATTGATGAATTTGAATATGCGGGTATACCTAAGTCTGCATCTAGCGTTGTTGCTCCGCCACGAATAGCCGATGCAGTAGTGAGCTTTGAATGTCGATTAAACCAGATAATTGATCTTGGAGAAGCGGCGCTTTCAGGACATCTGATTTTAGGTGATGTAGTTTGTGTGGCGGTTCGTGACGACGCGATAGATGACTTTCGTATTGATCCCAATCAGGTAGATGCGATTGGTCGCATGGCCGGTACTGACTACACGCTTACCCGCGAGCGTACACAGTTGAAGCGCTAACGCGTCAGCTGTTTGTTACCGGCCTCAACGTTATGGGCAGTAGGTCTTTGGGCTTACCGATGGGCGCAGGCGCATAGGGCATCTCATATCCTTTTGGTGTTTCCAAGCGATAGTGCCGCAGTAAATGAAACATCACTAGTTTTACTTGTAGCTCAGCAAACTTGATTCCCAAACATTTGTGAGCACCGCCACCAAACGGAATAAAGGCGTGTTTATGATTACGGTCTTCAGCCCGCTCGGGCGAAAAACGCATAGGGTCAAACTGCTCTGGATTGGTCCAGATGGTGTCTAAGCGATGCGTAAATGAGGGGCTGACATGAACCATGTCATTGCGTTTGATTTGATACCCCTGAAACTCACAGTCTTGTATCGCTGTGCGTGGAATGATGGGCAGTGGAGGGTACATGCGTAGTGCTTCTTTAAATACCCATTCGGCCGCCGTAAAGCCCGGCATCTGTGAGTACTCTAATGAGTCGCCTTCTATAAGTGCGCTTTCTTTGGCAATCACATCTTGCCATTCAGGATGCTTGGCTAATGCGAAAGCGATACTGGAGAGCGAGCTGGTGGTTGTGTCGTGCGCGGCCATCATTAAAAAGATAATGTGGTCAATTACGTCCTGTTTCGAAAAGCGTTCACCTAATTCGTCCTCTACGCGACTAATTTCAGCGAACATGTCGGTTTCTTGAGACGTGCGTTTACCTTCAATACGTTGTCGAAAATAGTCTTCTAGCAAGGCACGACCCTTTAAGCCTTTGCGATACTTCAGACCTAATACGGGGTGACGTACTAAAGCCATAGAAGCGTCTACAACATCTACAAACGCTTGGTTTACAGCATCCGCTTCTTTAACGAGGTTTTCGCCAAGAAAGACCTTTGCCGCAAGGTCCAAAGTGAGTTGCTTCATCAATGGGTAAAGTTCCACTGATTCGTTTTTCTGCCAACCTTTAATAGTGCTGGCGATGTCAGAGTTCATTAGGCTAACGTATTCTTCTAGCGCCTTGGCTTTGAAAGGCGCACCTAGTAAACGGCGATGATAGCGATGCTCGTCCCCGTCGCGCAGCATAAGTCCATTTGGAAATAGTTCTGCCAAAGAGATGTTCCATGCCTTGCGGCTAGAAAAATTTTTATCGCGATCCAGCAATACAAACTCGTTTGCATCCGGGCTCAGCAAGACTACGACCTTGGTGTGCAGGTAATAGTTGTAATACACCGGGCCAAAGCGTTCATGCATGCTGTTAATCAGCGTATTGCAGTCCTTCAAAAAATTGAGCGAATGCCCAAAAACGGGCCAGCCGCGTTCACCAGGAATCGATTTCATAGAATGTTTTAGTTCAAAGCGCGAAAGCTTTATTAGACAAGTTGTTCGTTATTGTGGCGAAGATGAGACAAAAGTGTGTCAAATGTTGTTATTTCGGTATCTCTCTAAGATTTGATCTTTAAATGCTTAAGTGTTGCGAACAGCGGTTCAGAGGTTCGAATTCTATAACCTCTTAGGTCGTTGCGGCGATTTAGGCTAACAGTAAACTGGCTGCAAATGTTATAAAAAGGAGATTGCGATTTATAAACAAGCTGCTGATAGCTTCGTTGCTCACGGTTGGAGTAATCAACCTTGTACCCGTGTTCGGATTATTTTCGAGCGCTCACCTTAATAAAGCCTACGGTGTTGCAATATCTGACCCCAATATGGAGATATTACTTCGTCATAGAGCACTGCTCTTTGGTGTTTTGGGCGGATTTGTTCTGGCCTCCATTGTCGTTCCTGAGTGGCGGCTAGTCGCTCTAATGATGGCGGGAATTTCGATGGCGAGCTTTCTGCTGCTAGTGTTTAGATATGACAACAATAACGTTCACTTACTCAAAATTGCCTACGTGGATATTGTGGGCCTCGTGGTGTGGGCGTTGGCAATGGCGTGTGTGTTCGAAAGTAGTCGTGCCACCCAAGCCATCCAATAATTTACACGCTAGCCTCAAGCTGTCGCGTTATAGTAGTAGCCCTAAATAGAAACCTTAGTGCCCGCCTTGTAGTTTCATTGTTATGAAGCGCTACGCGGCACAATTGATACGCGAACAGCAATAGAGGAAAGTATGGCGAACAGACAATATGACTTAGTGGTGTGGGGTGCAACGGGCTTTACCGGAGAGTGGGTGGCAAAGCATTTGTACGATCATCATAACGGTTCTGGACTAAAGTGGGCATTAGCAGGACGCAACAAGAACAAGCTTGCTAATGTTCAAGACTTTATAGGGGACACAGAGCGTACGGTACCGTGCATATTAGCTGATAGTGATGACCTAGACAGCTTACGAGCGTTGGCTAAGAAGGCAACGTCCATCATCACTACTGTAGGCCCATACGCTTACTATGGATCAAAGCTAGTACAAGCGTGTGCAGAAGAAGGCACACATTACGTAGACCTGGCGGGTGAGACGCCTTGGATGCGCGAAATGATTGATGCACACCACGAGACGGCGCAAAAAACCGGTGCGAAGATTGTACACAGTTGTGGTTTTGACTCGATCCCTTCGGATATGGGCACCTATTTTATGCAAAAAGAAGCACAGGCGCGCTTTGGCAAGCCTTTGCAAAAAGTTAGATACGCGCTTATCAAATCTAAGGGTGGAATGAGCGGCGGTACTGCGCACAGCATGCTCAATGTTTTAAAGCAGGCCGTGAGCGACAAAAAAGTTCGAAAAATACTGACCAATCCCTACGCTCTAAATCCTGATCCTTCTGTGCGCGGTATTGATAGGAGTGATCAGAGTTCCGTTGAATTTAATAAAGACCTAGACCGATGGACCGCGCCGTTTCTAATGGCCGGGATTAATACGCGAATTGTAAGGCGCTCGAACGCGTTGATGAATAACAAGTACGGAGATGATTTCTCTTACACTGAAACAATGGCAACAGGTAAGGGGGCTTCAGGCTACCTTACGGCTAAGGGTATCTCTGCCGCGATCAAGTCGATGGCGGTTATGAGCATTACCAGTCTTGGTCGCGGCATACTGGGTAAGATTCTACCGGCTCAAGGCGAAGGCCCTACAGTTGATCCTGAGGATCCTGGTTTTTACATTATTCAGTTTAACGGCGAAACGGCCGATGGCGAAAAGTTGGTAGGCCGACTTCATGGTGATGGCGACCCTGGTTACGGTTCCACTTCAAAAATGTTGGCCGAATCTGGTTTGTGTCTTGCACAGGATAATCTAGATGTAGAAGGCGGTTTTTGGACTCCTGCCAGCGCGATGGGCGATGCGTTGTTAGAGCGCTTGCAAGCGCGCGGTGGTTTAACGTTTGAGATTACGTCTTAAGCGCTTTATTGATTGAGAAGTGGTTCTTGAATATAAATAAACTAAAAGCGGCTGAGCGAGAATTTTTAGCGCAATACCCAGACGGTTTTGAAGATGAGGCATTGATCAAAATCGCCAAACGCCACAATATGAGCAAGCATGTTGCGTTTGCTCAGGAGCATATTGGTCCTGATAGCGGTTCGAATGTTGAGAAAGCAATCGCTAATATTGTTCTGTTGATCAGCCGATCTTCAATGGTTTCGTTTTTCGAGAAACCTAAGTTTAAAGATTTAGTGGCGCGATTAGACGCGCACCAAAAAGCCTTCTTGGTTGATAGTATGCTTGCGCTAATACATGGCGACCAGCAATCGGGTTTTGACGGAGTGGTTGATATTCTGCGCCAAGAAAAGTTAGCGCGCTGGTCATTAACCACTATTGTTCCAGCTTACTATGAACAAACGATGCCGTATTTGTAAAGCCTACAACAGCAAAAGGAATTATTGCTGGTTTAGAAGTAGAGGGTCTTGTCTACAAGCCGCAACCAACTTGGGAGTTTTACCAAGGTTACAAAGCGCTGATAGACGAGCTAAAACCGCAAGTAGACCCGCGGCTATCACCGTCGAATGCGGCGATCACGGGTTTTCTTATGATGACAGTGGTTTAAGGGCGACGCCTAATTGAGTTGAAGCTAGGCTTCGAGCTACTCATGCTAGGCTTTAGGTGCTTGCGCTGCGATTTCAGCGCGCTTTCTATTGAACCAATTAATAGCGTCTTGTGGTTGTTCCTTAATCAGTTTCTCTAAATGCTTAGGACTGGTGTGCAGCTCCCAAGGCATGTCTAACATGACCCACGCAAACTGCGGAGCGCTCTCAGGTTCAACGCTGCCCATTAACATTTGAGAGATTGGTTTGCGCGCCACCCAATCTTCGTACCCTAAGCCTTCGCCAACGGTCCACTGACGTAAACCTCTAACATCAGTTTCTCCGCTCTTATGAACGTGGCCACAAAGATAGTCGTCACAATTGATGCGAGCAAACGTGTCGTGAAGCCATTGTTCTTCCGCTTCTGATGTCATCTCGTGGTCTTCGCCAGGACGAATGTCTACAAAAGGGCGATGACTGAACGCAATTTTTGGTTTCTCGTTTTCTTCTAAACTGGCAATAAAGCGTCCACGCTGACCGCTTTTGAGCGGGAAGAAATCCACCGATGTATCAATGTTTAAAAACTCGGTGCCCGCCAACTCAAAGCGAGTATTAAAAGGACCCAGTTTAGTTAAAAAATGCTCGTACACGAGTCCGGCATCGTTAAAGTCGTGATTGCCGATGGTTATATAAGAGGGTATAGCCGCACTGCCAAACGCAGCCACTGCTAAATCGTATTCGCCTCTGGTGTAATTAAAATCGCCAAGGTGCAGCAAAAATTCAGCACCCAGTTCTGCGGCTTTGGACAAACACCACGGCAGTTCATCGCCACCCCCGCTGTCACCAATGACCGCAAAATTAACTTTTCGCTGGTCGTCAAACCGCCACGCAAGCTCTATGCTTTCTCGCTTTGCAAGCTTAATAGTCACATGCCGGTTTAACCCGCTACTTGATTCAGTTATATCGGCTTGCGTAGCCGATTTGATATCGAGAGCGGCGCTAGCTGCGATATTGCCGATAGAGAACTTAACCTCTCCAGACTCAGCAAACACATTTATAGAGGGTTCTGGCTGTATTGCACGCAGCTTGGTGATGGCCTCGTCGGTTCCATCATCGGTTCCATTGCTGGTTCCATTATTGGTAAAGATGGCGCCGTCAATCTCAAAACGCGCTAACGCGGTTTCAAGGCTGCTTGCCGGTTCAGGCGGGCTGAGCGTAAGGCGCGGGAATCGTATGCCTCGATTCGTAATGTAGGCAATAGATGCCAAACCAGCTCCAGCCGCCACACCGCGTATAAGACGTCGTCGTCCAGTGTTAATAGAATGAAGCTTGCCCTTTCTTGTCATCGTCTGCCTTTTTGAGTAGCTAACTAAGGTTTATTCGACCGTGATTGTGATTTTTTCTGAAACCACCGGTTGCGCGTGTGGAATGTGCAGGTAGTTTCCAAGTACTAGCTGAAGCGTGTGATCACCTGTTGGCAACTCTAATTCGGTATCAGTCTGTCCACCGCCAAAGTGAATAAGCGAGTCTGTGGCCGGCAAAGGCTGGCTCATGTCTGGTAATTCATCCATATTGACTAAAATATGGTGGTGTCCAGAGTAAGGTTCATCGATGCCTGCAGGCGAGACCTGCATATTCTCTAAACCAAACTCTATTTTTACGGGCGAGCTTACCGTGTCGCCATTTTTGGGAGATATGAAGAATACACGCGCACCCTCAGCTGCGGGAGATACAGGCAATGACGAAACGACGTCTTGGGGATTCTCGGATGTGGTGTCTGTTACCTGGTCCGTTACGTTTTCAGAAGAGGCGACATTCGCGGATAAGTTCTTATCGCTCTTATTCTGCTGCAGGTAAATAATTGATGCACAAACAAGCAATACAACGACGAGTAATGTAATTTTTTTCATGGTGAGTTCCTGTTTAATATTGGGTCAGCGTTGCTGACCATGACTAAAACGATGATTAACGAAAATACATTCATTAACTGAATCAGCGTTAAGCGATTAGGTTATTACTGCGTATAATCGTAAATTATAACTGAGCTTGTGCGAAGCGAATCTCAATATCTCCAACATCTAGAAATTTAGCTCAATTGGAGATTCAGTAACACAGGCCTGTTTTCGACTCTAATTTCGACCTTAACTTCGGTGCACGTCACTGATTTAGCCTCTTGATCAATATCTGCTTGGATACTCTAAATGCTTGATGTGCTGCCAGAACTAATCTTATTTTCTGTTTCGGCTGCATTTACGCCTGGACCAAACAACATAATGATTATGTCCTCAGGGGTTAACTTTGGAGCGCGTGCCAGTATGCCGCACCTCTTTGGCATCTGTTTAGGTTTTCCTGCTATGTTCTTAGCTACAGGGTTTGGCTTAGGTGCTTTGTTCTTGAATTACCCTGTTCTTCATATGATGATTAAGGTATTGGGACTTACCTATTTAACGTATTTGGCATGGCAGATTGCTACGTCGGGCAAAGTAGAGCGTGGTGAACGGCTCGGGCGGCCCCTTACGTTCTTTCAAGCTGCACTGTTTCAGTGGGTTAATCCAAAAGCATGGATCATGGGGACCAGTGCGATTGCTGCATTTACGGTTGTAGGGCAAGATTTGGTGCCTCAAGTGCTGCTTATTGGTTTTGTGTTTCTTTCGATGGCCTTTCCAAGCGCCGGCGTTTGGCTGGCTTTTGGGTCTAGTCTCAAGCAACTATTTGAGAATATAGTCTATTTGCGCGTTTTTAATATTACTATGGCGATCCTGCTTATGTGGTCGATGCGACATACGTATATGGAAGTGGTGGGCTACCTCTAATAACCACATCATTGTCTCGCAGAAAATAGATGGATTTATTTGCGAATAGGGGTTGCAAGCAAGCGATTGCCCGCCTATGATGCGCTCCACTTAACTTGGCCGTTACTGCTAGAGACAACATCCCCTTTAGTAAGACGGCGAAAGCCGAAGCCCAGACCCCTCTTTAGATAGAGAAAACCTGAGCTTTAAGTAAGCCAATATAAGTCAGTGAACAAGTGCTCGAAATTCGAGGACAAAAGCGTGTGCTAATGCTTGACATAAGCCTGCTCAGTCCATAGAATCGCGACACTTTTCCGCCCCTGAAACCAAAAGTTGTTACAGATTTAGGTTTTAAGGGCTTTTTTGTCGCTCTCTTAGACAGTCCCGCACTGACTATGATCGATTTTTAAAGAAACGAAACAGCCATCAGCGAGATGGCTAGGTTAGCTATGCCAACTATTAACCAGTTAGTTAGAAATCCTCGTAAGAAGCAGGTACAGAAGTCGAATGTTCCAGCGTTGATGGCTTGTCCGCAACGCCGTGGTGTATGTACTCGTGTTTACACGACTACGCCAAAGAAACCGAACTCGGCTCTACGTAAAGTAGCTCGTGTACGTCTTACGAATGGCTTTGAAGTCACCAGCTATATCGGCGGTGAAGGTCATAACTTGCAAGAACACAGCGTGGTTCTAATTCGTGGCGGTCGTGTCAAGGATTTACCGGGTGTTCGTTACCACACAGTTCGTGGTGCATTGGATACATCGGGCGTTGCCGCTCGTCGTCAAGGCCGTTCTAAGTACGGTGCGAAGCGACCTAAAGCCTAACTAGCGTTAGTGGTGAGCTAACGAAGCTTCATTAGAGGCTTCTTTATTTCCCAAAAGCAGTACAAGAAGTACCAGAAGAATTAGAAGGGGTTGCTTAGGTAGTCCTTTAAAGAGTGCCAGAGTCGGTGTGGCTATGCAGGTGAGCGATCGAGCGTAAGTTCGTTTTCAAATCCTATAGCAAGTCATTGATCTGGCCTTAACTGAGAAGAACAGTATTAGTTAATACAGGTTTAGATATGCCAAGAAGAAGAGAAGTTCCAAAACGAATCATTTTGCCTGATCCAAAATTCGGCAATGTGACTTTAGCAAAGTTCGTCAACATCATGATGGTTGACGGCAAGAAGTCAGTGGCTGAGAAGATCATTTATGATGCGCTCGATATTATTGCTGAACGTCGTTCTGAAGATCCTTTAGAGATTTTCGATGGCGCGCTAGAAAACGCCAAGCCAATGGTAGAAGTTAAGAGTCGCCGCGTTGGTGGTGCTACTTACCAAGTGCCAGTAGAAGTACGTGCAAGTCGTCGTACTGCTTTGGCTATGCGTTGGATTGTAGAATTTGCGCGTAAGCGCTCAGAGAAATCAATGACTCAGCGTTTAGCTGGTGAGTTGATGGATGCTTTTGAAAAACGTGGTGGTGCAATGCGTAAAGTCGAAGACGTGCACCGTATGGCTGAAGCGAACAAAGCGTTCTCGCATTTTCGTTTTTAGTTTAAGGATTTTGTTTGTTTTGCGTTATTACTCAAAACTTTATACATCATCTTGCGGTTCTAGGACTGCACGCTCTTTTACAACTAGATTGAGAGACAAGTCGAAAGACAACGTTGATTTTTAAAAAATGGCACGTTCTACTCCAATAAATAGATACCGGAATGTCGGAATCATGGCTCACATCGATGCGGGTAAAACCACAACGACAGAGCGGGTTCTGTTTTATACGGGTATCAGCCACAAGATCGGTGAAGTGCACGATGGTGCCGCAACGATGGACTGGATGGAGCAAGAGCAAGAACGCGGCATAACGATTACCTCTGCAGCTACGACCACTTTTTGGCGCGGCATGGATGGTAGCTTTGACGAGCACCGTATCAATATTATTGATACGCCGGGGCACGTTGATTTTACTATCGAAGTAGAGCGATCTTTACGGGTTCTGGATGGCGCTGTTGCAGTGTTTTGTGCGGTTGGTGGTGTAGAGCCTCAATCCGAGACAGTGTGGCGTCAGGCCGACAAATATCGAGTTCCGCGCTTAGCGTTTGTGAATAAGATGGACCGTTCTGGTGCAGATTTTCCGCGAGTAATTCAGCAGATTGAAAAGCGATTAGGTGCTAAACCTGTTGCGTTGCAGCTACCGATTGGTGCTGAAGAGACGTTCGAAGGCGTAATTGACCTGATTAAGATGAAGGCTATCTATTGGGATCAAGAGTCCATGGGTGTTCTGTTTGAAGAACGCGACATTCCAGCGGCGCTTTTAGAGCAAGCTCAAGAGCTTCATGAAGTGATGGTTGAAACGGCTGCCGAAAGTTCAGAAGAGCTGATGGATGCTTATTTAGAGTCAGGAAGCTTAAGTGAGGAGCAAGTGCGTAGCGCTTTACGTTCACTCACTATTGCTAACGAAATTGTTCCGGTTATGTGTGGTAGCGCATTTAAGAACAAAGGTGTTCAAGCTATGTTGGACGGAATTGTTCACTATTTGCCGGCCCCGACTGATGTGGCTGCGATTGAGGGTGTGGACTTTCAAGGTAACGTAGTGACACGCACGCCAGCGGATGAAGAGCCTTTTTCCGCTCTTGCGTTCAAAATTGCAACCGACTCGTTCGTTGGGCAATTGGTGTTTTTTAGAGTTTATTCGGGTGTTATGCGTACCGGTGACGCGGTGTTTAACCCAGACAAAGGTAAGAAGGAAAGGATTGGTCGGATACTGCTTATGCATTCGAACAACCGAGAAGAGATTAAAGAAGTTCGCGCCGGCGATATTGCTGCCGCTGTTGGGCTTAAAACGGTCACTACGGGTGACACGTTATGTGACGTAAAAAATATTGTTACGCTAGAGCAGATGGAGTTTCCAGATCCTGTTATTTCACAGGCTGTTGAGCCTAAAACCACTGCTGATCAAGAGAAAATGGGAGTTGCGCTTGGAAAGTTAGCGCAAGAAGATCCTTCATTCAATGTCCGTACGGACGAAGAATCAGGGCAAACCATAATCTCTGGAATGGGTGAATTGCACCTAGATATTATTATTGACCGCATGCACCGCGAGTTTGGTGTTGACTGTAATGTCGGCAAACCGCAAGTGGCATATCGCGAATCACTTAAGAAAGCTGTCGAGCACGAAACTCGATATATTAAGCAGTCGGGTGGTAAAGGCCAGTATGGCCATGTGGTGTTAAGACTAGAGCCGACAGAGCGCGGTGCTGGGTTTGAATTTGTGGACGACATCAAAGGTGGTGCAGTTCCTAAAGAGTTTATTCCCGCTGTACAGAAGGGTGTTGAAGACGCGCTTCAGGGTGGGGTATTAGCAGGTTATCCGTTAGTAGATTTACGCGTGACCTTGTTTGATGGTAGTTACCATGACGTTGACTCAAATGAGTACGCGTTTAGGGCCGCCGCCGGACAAGCGTTAAGAGAAGGTTCGCGTGAGTCGGGTATTGATCTACTAGAGCCATTAATGGCTGTAGAGATTGTTACCCCGGAAGACTATATGGGTAATGTTAGTGGTGATATTAATTCTCGCCGCGGAGTGATTCTAGGTATCGAAGATATTCCGTCGGGTAAATTAATAGAGTCAGAGGTGCCATTGGCAGAAATGTTTGGCTACGCAACGGCGCTTCGCAGCGCTACGCAAGGTCGCGCGTCATACACCATGCAGTTTAAGAAGTACGCTGTAGCACCAAAAAACGTTGTCGATATGATGGTCAATCGAATCTAGTTGTTTTGTTTAACTGAAGTAAATTGGAATTTAAGAAACCAAAAGATAGGTGAAAAACTATGTCTAAGGAAAAATTTGAACGTAATAAGCCGCATGTAAACGTTGGCACAATTGGTCACGTCGATCATGGTAAAACAACGTTAACAGCGGCGATCACGAAAGTATTGTCAGAAGCATACGGCGGAACAGCTGTTGATTTTGCAAATATCGACAAGGCTCCAGAAGAGCGTGAGCGCGGTATTACAATTTCGACTGCTCACGTTGAGTATGAGACTGAGAACCGTCACTACGCACACGTAGATTGCCCAGGACACGCGGATTATGTCAAGAACATGATCACCGGTGCTGCTCAAATGGACGGTGCAATTTTGGTCTGTTCTGCTGCTGACGGCCCTATGCCGCAAACGCGTGAGCACATCCTACTTGCACGTCAAGTTGGCGTTCCATACATCGTTGTGTTCTTGAACAAAGCGGATATGGTTGACGACGAAGAGTTGTTGGAATTGGTTGAGATGGAAGTACGTGAGCTGTTGGACTCTTATGAGTTCCCAGGCGACGACACTCCAATCGTAATTGGTTCTGCGTTGAAAGCTCTTGAGGGTGATCCAGAGTACGTTAAGAAGATCATCGAGCTTGGCGAAGTATTGGATACGTATATCCCTGAGCCAGAGCGCGCTATTGACGGTGCATTCTTAATGCCTGTTGAAGATGTGTTCTCAATCTCTGGTCGCGGTACTGTTGCGACGGGTCGTATTGAGCGCGGTATTGTTAAAGTTGGCGAAGAAGTACACATCGTCGGAATCAAAGACACAGCGACTACTACAGTGACTGGTGTTGAGATGTTCCGTCGTTTGTTGGACGAAGGTCGTGCAGGTGACAACGTAGGTATTTTACTACGTGGCACAAAGCGTGAAGACATCGAGCGTGGTCAAGTATTGGCTAAGCCTGGTTCAATTACGCCACACACGAAGTTCGAAGCCGAAGTATATGTATTGTCAAAAGAAGAGGGTGGGCGTCATACGCCATTCTTTAAAGGTTACCGCCCACAGTTCTATTTCAGAACAACAGACGTTACGGGTGCTTGCGAGCTACCTGAAGGCGTTGAGATGGTAATGCCTGGTGACAATATTAAGATGGATGTTGAGTTGATTGCACCGATCGCGATGGAAGAAGGTTTACGCTTCGCTATCCGTGAAGGTGGTCGTACTGTTGGCGCCGGTGTTGTTGCCAAAATTACTGACTAATCAATTTTAAGGGCTTGTTGAGGCGTATAGCAAAAGCTTAGTGCTAGTGCTGTATAACGCTAATATAGGTCTGGATTAATCGGGTGCGCTAATGTATATTAGCGCACCTTTTTGCGTACTTAATAAGCAAAAATCGCGATAATTTATTGATTTAGCTAAAGTTTTCAGTCTAGGCCAGTAGCTCAATTGGCAGAGCGACGGTCTCCAAAACCGTAGGTTGGGGGTTCGATTCCCTCCTGGCCTGCCATGACTGCTTAGTGAATTAGTTGTTTGTTCGAGGTTTGTGGTTCAGAAATATCTTGAAGCACTGCATTTTCGTAGATGGATGGGCGTTTGAAGTTCTTGTAAGCTCTTTGGTTTTTTTGAAGAGCTTTTGAGAGATTTTAAGACTTACTTGAGCTCATATAAGAGTTATTACCTAATCGTTATTACCTAGACGGGTTAAAAAGGCTGATGATAGATAAAATTAAACTGGCTTTAGCGGCACTTATTTTGATCGGTGGCGTTTATGGTTACTACCAGCTACCTGTTTGGATGGGCCTCGATGTTTCTATTCTATTGCGCGTAGGGCTTGTCTTGGTTTCGATCATTGCCGCGGCGGGAGTCGTGCTTGCATCAGAAACGGGCGCTTCGTTTTTAGAGTTCGCAAAAGGCTCGCGTACAGAGTTGCGCAAAATGGTTTGGCCGACGGGTCAAGAAGCACGTCAGATGACTTTAATCGTATTGGTTTTGGTTGTGGTGATAGCGCTGTTTTTGTGGGCGATAGATGCGGTTGTATTTGAACTTGTTTATGACTGGCTTCTAGGCGTTGATTCCTAGGCGTTGATTCATATTGATGCCAATGCCTTTTTATGCAGCCAACTAAGAGCTTCTCCCAAGAGCTTTACCCAATAGCTTAAACTAACCGCTATCAACTGATTGGCTGTTAAATATAAAAGACTACTACCATGAATGACGAAACCGTAAATGATCCGATCGAAGATGCAACTCAAGTCGATCAAGCTGAAGTTCAGCCTGATGCTGCAGAGGGTATGGATTGGTATGTTGTTCAAGCGTTCTCTAATTATGAGAAGCGCGTTCAATTAGCGCTCCAGGAGCGGATTGATCGCTTGGGGCTGCAAGAGTTCTTTGGTCAAATATTGGTGCCGACTGAAGAAGTGGTTGAGATGCGTGCCGGTCAGAAACGAACCAGCGAACGTAAGTTCTATCCTGGTTATGTTCTCGTTCAGATGAAGATGAATGATGAGTCATGGCATTTGGTCAAGAGTACTCCACGAGTTTCAGGTTTTATCGGTGGTAAGGCCTCTGACCCTACGCCGCTTACCGACGCTGAAGCATTGGCTATTTTACGTCAAGTTGAAGACGGTGCTGATTCACCTAAGCACAAATTTTCATTCGAGCCTGGCGAATTGGTGCGTGTTACAGAAGGCCCATTCGCTGACTTTAACGGTACTGTTGAAGACGTTAACTACGAGAAGTCGAAGTTGCGTGTTGCTGTTTCTATTTTCGGACGTTCGACGCCGGTTGAGCTCGATTTTGGTCAAGTAGAGAAAGGTTAGACGGCCAAGTAGAGAAGGGTTGATTCAAACCGACTGTTTTTGAATAAAACGTTCATTTTAAGCTGTATTCTTTTGGGTTTTGCGTTAAGGTGCGCACCCGAATTTAAGGGTTTAGTCATTAGTCTTAGTTTTTGTGCTGTTTATTAAGCAGGCAACAGGTTCTAAGACTGCTGATTCGTTGCGCTAGTAGCTTGTAATCAAGATCTATTGGCAGGCAGAAAGAGGTAAATGTTTGGTGTCTGTCTAGAAGGCAGGTGTTTGAACAATACGTTTAACCGGGGAGTCCGATAATAAAGGACGTTTGCACCCATAACGAGCTCATACTTAATTGGGCTCTGCGGAGTAAAATATGGCTAAGAAAGTCGATGCTTTAATAAAGCTGCAAGTACCTGCGGGTGCTGCTAATCCAAGTCCTCCCGTAGGCCCAGCATTGGGTCAGCACGGCGTGAACATCATGGAATTCTGTAAAGCCTTCAACGCGGCAACAGGTGAAATGGAAAAGGGCCTTCCGATTCCAGTCGTTATCACTGTTTACAGTGATAAGAGCTTTACCTACATCATGAAAACGCCACCAGCTTCGGTTCTGTTAAAGAAAGCTGCTGGTGTCGCTAAAGGAAGCGGCGTGCCGCACCTAGAGAAAGTGGGCAGCGTAACACGTGCTCAACTTGAAGAGATCGCCACAGCTAAAATGGCTGATTTAAATGCGTATGATCTAGACCAAGCGGTTAAGATTATTGCAGGCTCTGCCCGTAGTATGGGCTTAGACGTAAAGGGTTAATCACGATGAAGATGAGCAAAAGAGCCAAAATTCTGGCCGAAAAAGTAAATCCTGAAAGCTTCTATCCTTTGGATGAAGTCTTTTCGTTGGTAAAAGATACCGCTTCTGCAAAGTTTGATGAAGGCGTAGACGTCGCCATCAACTTAGGCATCGAAGCACGTAAATCAGATCAAGCTGTTCGCGGCGCAACGGTTCTTCCTAACGGCACAGGTAAAACTGTTCGTGTTGCAGTGTTCACCGACGGTGACAATGTTGAGAAGGCGAAAGAAGCTGGAGCAGATATTGTTGGAATGGACGATCTTGCTGAGAAAGTTAAAAAAGGCGAGATGGATTTTGATGTTGTTGTGGCAAGTCCAGACGCTATGCGTGTTGTTGGTCAATTAGGCCAAATTTTAGGCCCTCGTGGCCTTATGCCTAACCCAAAGACCGGCACGGTAACGCCAGACGTTGCGACGGCTGTTAGAAATGCTAAAGCTGGCCAAGTTCAATTTCGCATTGATAAGGCGGGCATTATTCATTGCACTATCGGAAAAGCGTCGTTTTCTGCTGAGCAGTTGAGTGAAAATTTTCATGCGCTAATGCAAGCGCTACATAAGGCCAAGCCGGCAACGGCTAAAGGTCAGTACTTTAAGCGAGTATCTGTCTCCAGTTCTATGGGGCCAGGTGTTCGTGTGGATCGTGCAACGCTACCCCAATTTTAGGGTTAGTCGAGTAAGTTCCACATTGGGTGTTCAGGCCTGGTCGAAGTTTGATTAGGTTTGGATGTGTCAAAGACCGCAGGAGTGTTTTTACCTTAATCCATATGGTAATCCTGCGTAGATGGTGTCCCCAAACAATCGTTCATTTCAATCGGGCTTATGCCCATTTTGTAGAACTGACGGTTAGGGTGCCAAAACTGGAGGTAGCTCTAATATGAGCCTAAATCTTAGTCAAAAGAAACAGGTCGTAGAAGACGTCTCTGCTGTGGTAAGTAACTCTACCGCTGCCGTTATTGCTGAATATCGCGGCATGACTGTTGAACAAATGAAAGTTCTTCGTCGTGACGCGCATGACAATAACGTGTTTGTAAGAGTGGTTAAAAACACACTATTGCGACGTGCAGTAAAGGGTACTGATTTTGAATGTTTGGATGAACTACTAATCGGTCCTTTGGCGTTTGCAGCTTCGGAAGATCCCGTTGCCGTTGCCAAAATACTTGATAAGTATGCCAAGCAGTTCGATGCTTTAAACATTAAAGCTGGCTCTATGGCCGGATCTTTATTGAATGAAGCGGAAATTAAAGCACTAGCACAACTTCCGAGTCGCGAAGAGTTGTTGGCCAAGCTTCTAGGCACTATGCAAGCGCCTATTGCCAAGTTTGTTCAAACGCTTAACGAGGTTCCAACTAAGTTTGTTCGTGGTTTAGCAGCAGTGAGAGACGCCAAGGAAGCCTAACGGCCTCCGTTGCGATGAGTTTCTACCAGTTTTAATTAATTGAGGTTTTACAAATGAGTAAGCAAGATATCTTGGATGCAATAGCATCAATGTCTGTTCTTGAACTTTCTGAGCTAATTTCAGAAATGGAAGAAAAATTCGGCGTATCGGCAGCTGCCGCTGCTGTTGCTGTTGCTGCCCCTGCGGGCGGTGGCGAAGCAGCTGCTGAAGAAAAGACAGAGTTCGACGTAGTATTAGCCAGTTTCGGCGAAAATAAAGTTGGTGTAATTAAAGCCGTTCGTAGCGCAACAGGTCTTGGCCTGAAAGAAGCTAAAGAATTGGTTGAAAGTGCACCAGCAGCTCTGAAGGAAGGTATTTCTAAGGGCGAAGCTGAAGAGTTGAAGAAGACTCTTGAAGAAGCCGGCGCATCTGTTGAGTTGAAATAAGGACTTGTTAGTTCTTATCGAGCCCTGCGGAGACCTTAATGGTATTTGCGGATGCTCTCATATAGACAGGTAAAGTGTAGGGCTGACGGGTGAAAATCCGTCGGCCTTATCCTGTTTTGCAATTAAGCAAATAAAGCACTCCGAGTAAGATTTGCGTGACTGATAGCTTTAACAAAAGTAATAAGTTATGCGCACGGTCTTCTCACACTAAATTTCTGGGTTGTTGGCAATAAATGTTCAGCAACCCTCAGCTTGTAAAAAACGAGGTTAATAATGGGCTATTCTTTCACTGAAAAGAAGCGACTCCGTAAGAGTTTTTCAAAACGTCCTGAAGGCGTTCTACCGATTCCCTACTTACTGTCTACGCAACTTGAGTCGTATCGTCAGTTTTTACAAGCAGACGCAGACCCTGATGGTCGTGATCTTAAAGGCTTGGAAGCAGCGTTTAAGTCTGTATTTCCGATTGAAAGCTTTAATGGCAGTGCCGCGCTAGAGTTCGTTAGCTATCGCTTAGGCACTCCAGTATTTGACATGCGCGAATGCCAACAGCGCGGTCTAATTTTTGCTGCGCCTTTGCGAGTTAAAATGCGTTTGGTGATTTACAACAAGGAAGAAGGTAAATCAACGGGCACTAAATCTATTAAAGAAGTGAAAGAGCAAGAAGTCTATCTAGGCGATATGCCATTGATGACTGACACGGGTACGTTCGTAATTAATGGAACGGAACGTGTTGTTGTTGCTCAGTTGCATCGTTCGCCTGGTGTTTTCTTTGACCACGATCGTGGCAAAACACACTCGAGCGGCAAACTATTATTCTCTTCTAGAATTATACCTTACCGTGGTTCTTGGTTGGACTTTGAGTTTGATCCAAAAGACCTTGTGTTTATCCGTATCGATAGACGCCGTAAGCTTGCCGCAACTATTCTTTTGCGAGCGCTCGGATACACAACTCAAGAAATTCTTGAGATGTTCTTCCAAAACGATACGTTCAATATCACTGCAGACCAGATTTCAATGGACCTCGTTCCTTCACGTTTACGTGGCGAGCAACTTGGTTTTGATATCACCAAGAAACGTGGTGCCATGATTGTTGAAGCTGGACGTCGTATTACTGCTCGTCATATTAATGAAATTGAAGAAGCCAAATTAAAGTCAATAATTGTTCCTGAGGACTATTTCATAGGGCGGACATTGGCGCGTGATGTCGCCAACACTGAAACAGGTGAGTTGCTGGCAGAAGCCAATCAAGTCATTAGTGCTGAAATTCTTGAGCAATTGCGTGAGCTGAAAATCAAGTCAGTAGATGTAATCTACACCAACGACATTGATGAAGGTCCTTATATCTCAGAGACTTTGCGTTCAGATCCAACGAATAATGAGTTAGAAGCACAAGTCGAAATTTATCGCATGATGCGCCCTGGTGAGCCACCTACGAAAGAGGCCGCTCAGGGTTTGTTCGCAAACATGTTCTTCAACCCAGATCGCTATGACTTGTCTCGCGTTGGACGTATGAAGTTCAACCGCCGACTAAACCGTGACGAAGATACGGGTGAAGGCGTACTGAGCAAGCAAGACATCATCGACGTGATGAAAACCTTAATCGACCTCAAAAATGGTCGTGGCGATATTGATGATATCGATAACTTGGGTAACCGTCGTGTACGTTCTGTTGGCGAATTGGTGGAAAATCAATTCCGTGTTGGTCTAGTTCGTGTTGAACGAGCGGTCAAGGAGCGTTTGACGCTTGCCGAGGCTGAAGGCTTAACACCACAAGATTTGATTAATGCTAAACCAGTATCAGCGGTCGTTAAAGAATTTTTTGGCTCTAGCCAATTGTCCCAATTTATGGACCAAACCAATCCATTGTCTGAAGTAACACACAAACGTCGTGTGTCTGCCTTAGGCCCTGGTGGTTTAACGCGTGAACGTGCAGGCTTTGAAGTACGTGACGTACATCCAACGCATTACGGTCGAGTCTGTCCGATTGAAACACCTGAGGGACCAAATATTGGTTTGATTAACTCGCTTGCGGTGTTTGCTCGTACCAACGACTACGGTTTCTTAGAAACACCGTATGTAAAAGTTGAGAAGGGCAAGATCTCTGAAGATGTGGTTTATCTTTCAGCTATTGAAGAACGTCTTTATGTTATTGCTCAGGCGAATGCCGAAGTAGATAAGAACGGCCGTTTGACCGATGAGCTAGTGAATTGTCGTCATCAAAACGAGTTCTCACTTGCGACACCAGATCAAGTTCAGTATATCGATGTAGCACCTTCGCAAATTGTATCAGTAGCGGCGTCTTTGATTCCGTTTCTTGAGCACGATGACGCCAACCGCGCATTGATGGGATCAAACATGCAACGCCAAGCAGTACCAACAATCCGAAGCGAAAAGCCGTTGGTTGGTACAGGTATGGAACGTACCGTAGCGGTCGATTCAGGCGTAGCCTTAACGGCACGACGTGGTGGTAAGGTAGAGTCCGTTGACGCGGCGCGAATCGTCGTACGAGTGTATGAGGCCGAGGTAACGGGCTCTGAAACGGGTGTAGATATTTACAACCTTACTAAGTATACGCGTTCTAATCAAAACACCAACATCAATCAACGTCCTTTGGTTAAGGCGGGCGATACTATATCGCGCGGAGATGTTCTAGCCGACGGTCCTTCTACTGACATGGGCGAGCTTGCTCTTGGTCGTAACGTGCTAATGGCATTTATGCCTTGGAACGGTTACAACTTTGAGGATTCGATTCTTATCTCTGAGAAGTTGGTAAAGGATGACGTATACACGACTATCCATATCGAAGAACTTACTTGTATCGCACGTGATACTAAATTGGGTTCCGAAGAGGTTACTCGCGATATTCCTAACGTTGGAGAGCATGCGCTTGGTCGTTTAGACGAAGCTGGTATTGTTTACGTTGGTGCCGAAGTGAAAGGCGGTGACATCTTAGTAGGTAAAGTAACTCCTAAGGGCGAAACACAGCTAACTCCAGAAGAAAAGCTTTTACGCGCCATTTTCGGTGAGAAAGCATCTGACGTTAAAGACACCTCGTTACGTGTTCCTTCAAGCATGAAAGGTACTGTGATCGACGTACAGGTATTTACTCGCGACGGCGTCGACAAAGACACTCGAGCATTGGCTAACGAAGAATCTGAATTAGCCAGAGTACGCAAAGATCTTAACGAACAGTTCCGAATTGTTGAAGAAGATACGTACGCTCGTATTGAAAACCTTTTGCGCAATAAAGAAGTTGTTAAAGCTCCAGGCCTTAAGAAAGGTCAAAAAGTCACAGCGACTTACCTAGAAGAAACTGAGCGCACAAAATGGTTTGAAATTAATCTGACCAACTCTGATGCGGCTGATAAGTTAGAGCAACTACGTGACAGCTTAGACCTGCAACGTAAATACTTTGACGAGTTATTCGAAGAGAAGCGTGGCAAGTTAGAAGCAGGCGACGACTTAGCACCTGGCGTATTGAAGATGGTTAAAGTCTTTGTGGCGATCAAACGACGTCTACAGCCTGGTGACAAAATGGCTGGGCGCCATGGTAACAAGGGTGTTATTTCTAAGATCGTACCGATCGAAGATATGCCTTTTCAAGAAGATGGGACTACCGTGGATATCGTATTGAATCCATTGGGCGTACCGTCACGAATGAACGTAGGACAGGTTCTGGAAACTCACCTAGGGTGGGCCGCAGCAGGTCTTGGCAAGAAAATTGACGAGATGCTCCGTAAAGAAGCGTCTGCTCAACAAATGCGTGACTTCTTAGAAAAAGTGTATAACACCAGTGGCAAAGTCGAAGATCTTGCGTCGTTCACCGACGAAGAAATCATCGAGATGTCAGGTAATCTACGCCAAGGTGTGCCAATGGCAACACCGGTATTTGATGGCGCTGCTGAAAGCGAAATCAAAGCGATGCTAGAGCTAGCTGATTTACCAGCATCTGGTCAAACTACGTTATATGACGGACGCACGGGCGACCGGTTTGATCGCCCAGTAACCGTTGGTTATATGTACATCCTTAAGCTCAATCACTTGATTGACGACAAGATGCACGCACGTTCAACCGGTCCTTACAGCCTGATTACACAGCAACCACTCGGTGGTAAAGCACAGTTTGGTGGTCAGCGATTTGGTGAGATGGAAGTGTGGGCACTTGAAGCTTACGGTGCAGCTTACACGCTACAAGAAATGCTCACGGTTAAGTCCGATGACGTTAGTGGACGTACTAAGATGTATGAAAACATTGTTAAGGGGAATTACCAGGTAGATGCAAATATGCCTGAGTCGTTCAACGTTTTGGTTAAAGAGATTCGATCTCTTGGCCTAAATATCGAGTTGCAAGAAGATTCGTAAGGCAACTCGACGAACGAACCCTGAACCAACATACCCTGTTTAACAGAGGAACAAACAATGCAAGATTTACTCAGCTTATTTAAACAACCGACTGTAGTGCATGATGACTTTGATTCGATTCGAGTCAGTATTGCGTCTCCTGACAAGATCCGTTCTTGGTCATTTGGTGAAGTCAAAAAGCCAGAGACAATAAACTACCGTACTTTTAAGCCTGAACGCGATGGTCTATTTTGTGCAAAGTTATTTGGCCCAATTAGCGATTACGAATGTTTGTGTGGTAAGTACAAACGCCTTAAGCACCGTGGTGTTATTTGCGAAAAGTGTGGCGTAGAAGTTACGTTAGCTAAAGTTCGACGCGAGCGCATGGCTCATATCGATTTGGCCTGCCCAGTAGCTCATATCTGGTTCTTGAAATCACTACCTTCACGCTTAGGCCTCATGTTAGACATGACAGTGCGTGAAATAGAACGCGTTTTGTACTTCGAAGCGTACATCGTTATTGAGCCAGGCATGACCCCGTTAGAAGCTAAAACGCTGATGACTGAAGAAGCTTATCTCGACGCCGTAGAGCAACATGGTGACGAGTTTAAAGCAGGTATGGGTGCCGAAGCGATTGAAGAGCTTTTAGGTGAAGTAAACATCGAAAAAGAAGCGATTCGTCTACGCGAAGATTTGGCAGCGACAGCATCTGAAACAAAGATTAAAAATATCACCAAGCGTTTGAAAGTTTTGGAGGCGTTTCAGTCTTCAGGTAACGATCCACGCTGGATGATCATGAAAGTACTACCGGTTCTTCCGCCTGACTTACGTCCATTGGTGGCGCTTGACGGTGGACGCTTCGCTACGTCTGATCTTAACGATTTGTACCGTCGTGTTATTAACCGAAACAACCGTTTACGTCGTTTGCTCGATCTAAACGCACCAGACATCATCGTTCGTAACGAAAAACGTATGTTGCAAGAGTCCGTGGATGCCTTGCTGGATAACGGTCGTCGAGGTAAAGCGATTACTGGTGCCAACAAACGTCAGTTGAAATCTTTGGCCGATATGATCAAAGGTAAGCAAGGTCGTTTCCGTCAGAACTTATTAGGTAAGCGTGTTGATTACTCTGGCCGGTCAGTCATCGTAGTAGGTCCAACACTTAAATTGCACCAATGTGGTCTACCAAAGAAAATGGGTTTGGAGTTATTCAAACCTTTTATTTTCAACAAGTTAGAACTGCGTGGTCTTGCAACAACGATTAAGCAAGCTAAGAAATTAGTAGAAGCAGAAACACCTGAAGTTTGGGATATCCTAGAAGAAGTTATTCGCGAGCACCCAATCATGCTTAACCGTGCGCCGACGCTTCATCGTTTAGGCATTCAAGCGTTTGAGCCTGTGTTGATTGAAGGTAAAGCTATTCAGTTGCACCCGCTTGTCTGTACTGCATACAACGCTGACTTTGACGGTGACCAAATGGCGGTACACGTACCGTTGTCTATCGAAGCACAGCTCGAAGCTCGTACTTTGATGATGTCAACCAACAATATTTTGTCTCCTGCAAACGGTGAGCCGATTATTGTACCGTCGCAAGATATCGTATTGGGTCTGTACTACATGACTCGCGAGATGATTAACGTTGCCGGTGAAGGCAAGCATTTCTACGACGTTGACGAAGTTCGTCGTGCGTATGATGCTAAGCAAGTTTCATTGCACGCCAAGATTCACGTACGTATTCGTGAGATACCGATTGAGGAAGATACAGGCGTTCGAGGTGAAGAAACCTTTACTAAGCACGAAACAACCGTTGGCCGAGCTCTATTGTCTGCCATTCTTCCTGATGGCATGCCTTTTGAGCAGATCAATCAGAAGATGAAGAAGAAAACCATTTCTCAAACCATTAACCTCTGCTATCGCCGAGTGGGTATGAAAGAAACGGTTATCTTTGCTGACCAATTGATGTACACCGGTTTTAGACATGCGGCTTTGGCTGGTATCTCTATTGGTGTAGACGACATGGTTGTGCCAGACGAGAAGCACGAAATTGTTGATCAAGCAGAATCAGAAGTTAAGCATATTCAGGAGCAATACTCTTCAGGTCTATTAACTGAAGGCGAGCGATACAACAAGGTTGTTGATATCTGGACTCGTGCCTCTGAGAACATTGCCAACAAAATGATGGACAATCTTGGCTTTGACGAAGTGGTCAATGCCGATGGTGAGACTGTTGAGCAAGAATCTTTTAACTCGATCTACATGATGGCTGACTCGGGCGCTCGTGGTTCACACGCTCAGATTCGTCAGTTGTCAGGTATGCGTGGTTTGATGGCTAAACCGGATGGCTCTATTATCGAAACACCGATTACGGCAAACTTTCGTGAAGGCTTAAACGTTGCTCACTACTTTATTTCGACTCACGGAGCACGTAAAGGTCTAGCTGATACCGCATTGAAAACAGCAAATTCAGGTTACCTGACACGTCGTTTAGTTGATGTATGCCAAGACTTGGTTGTGACTGAAGATGACTGCGGTACGAGTACTGGTGTAAGTCGTAAAGCATTGGTTCAAGGCGGCGACGTAGTGATTCCACTACGCGATCGTGTACTTGGTCGAGTATCGGTTGATGACATTATTAGTAATGTAGATAAATCGATTGTGGTGCCAGCAGGCGAAATGATTGACGAGCGTTATTTCGACGAGATCGAAGCTAATAACATTGATGAAGTTGTGGTTCGCTCTGCGGTAACTTGCGAAACTCGTTTTGGTATTTGCTCTAGCTGCTATGGGCGAGACCTTGCACGCGGCCACATTGTTAACCGGGGCGAAGCGGTAGGCGTAATCGCTGCACAATCAATTGGCGAGCCTGGTACACAGCTAACCATGAGAACGTTCCACATTGGTGGAGCTGCTAACGCGGGCGCTTCGGTTTCTTCAATTGAAGTTAAGAACAATGGTTCGGTTAAGTTAGAGAATATTCGTTCGGTACTTAACAGCGAAAAACGTCAGGTAATTGTTGCGCGTTCTGGTGAGTTGATCGTACAAGATCAAAACGGATCAGACCGTGAGCGCTATAAGTTGCCTTATGGTGCCGTGCTTCAAGTTAACGATGGCGATGCCGTAACGGCTGGCCAAGTTGCGGCTAAGTGGGATCCACATACTCACCCAATTATTACTGAGGTAGCGGGTAAAGTTAAGTTCTCTGAGATGCAAGACAACATGACTGTAATTCGTCAAACAGACGAATACACAGGTGTTACATCTTATGAAGTTATTGATGTAGCTGAGCGTCGTGGTACAGCGCGTGACCTTAGACCTACTATTGAGCTGGTTGATGGCCGCGGAAAGCAAATAATGCTAGCGGGAACCGATGTTCCAGCACGTTATACGCTACAAGCTGGCGCGATCGTATCGGTTGAAGATGGTCAGAAAGTGGGTGTTGGTGACGTTATCGCGAGAATCCCTCAAGAATCGTCTAAGACTCGCGACATTACTGGTGGTCTACCGCGTGTTGCTGAGTTGTTTGAAGCACGTAAGCCTAAGGATGCAGCCATTATGGCAACGGCATCAGGTATTGTGTCGTTTGGTAAAGAAACCAAAGGCAAGCAACGCTTGGTCATTACAGAGCCTAACGGTGAGTCGGTTGAAACGTTGATCCTTAAAGGACGCACTATTAATGTCTTTGAAGGTGAAACAGTAGAGATCGGCGAGATCGTAGTTGATGGCTCGCCAGTAGCGGAAGATATTCTTGCTCTAAAGGGTAAGGAAGCTTTGACCGATTACATTGTGAACGAAGTGCAAGACGTTTATCGTTTACAGGGTGTGACGATCAACGATAAGCATATCGAAGTGATCGTACGTCAGATGTTGCGTAAGGTTCGTATTACTAAGCCTGGAGACACTAGACTTCTTCCTGGTGAACAAATCGAACGTACTCGTTTCCTTGAAGCGAACGAAAAAGCAGCGGCGGAAGAGATTACGCCAGCGCAATCAGTGCCTGTACTATTGGGTATTACAAAAGCGTCGCTTACTACTGAGTCATTTATCTCAGCAGCATCGTTCCAGGAAACCACAAGAGTACTTACCGAAGCGTCAATTGCAGGCAAAGTGGATCACTTACGTGGCCTGAAAGAAAACGTAGTTGTTGGACGTTTGATTCCTGCCGGTACCGGCTTGGCATATCACGAAGAGCGCGTACGTGTTCGCCGTGAAGCTGATGAGAAAGACGCTGAATTAGCGGCTCTTTTGACTCAAGAAACAGCCGATGCTGAAGCCGCGTTCGAAGCGTTGAGCGAACCTGATTCGTCAGCTACCGCTGAATAGAAGTGGTTCGATTGGGCGAATAGCTCAATTGGCATAAAATTAAAGCCCTGTGTGAGTTATCTCATACAGGGCTTTTTTTTGACCAATTTTGGGTCTATGCTGGTTTTGGAGTGGTGCTAGCAAGTCGAATTAGCTAACGTCTGACGACTTAGATAGATATTTAATTTGAAGGAGTAAGAATGAACGTTGAATTACTGACTGACTTTTTGGAGATGTGTTTATTAATTAATGCGGGTATCTTGTTGTTTACTTTTCTTGCGATGATGGTGTTTAAATCATTTATCGTAAAGCAACACGGTACAATATTTGGATTGTCAGAGCACGAATTACAAGGGCGCTATTTTTCCTATTTTGCACATTTTAAAGTGCTGATAATTGTGTTCAATCTGACGCCTTATTTAGCTCTAAAGATAATTGCATAGTGATTCAGTCTGCGGGAGACTGGCAACTACTGCACAGTCTAGCTCTCGAACTCGAAACGGTTTTTCTTTCTGGCTTTAAAGACGTGGCCTTGTCGACCGACAATTGATTGTTCGCCTTGCATCATTGCCACAGATTCTGCATCTGTGGGACCTTGTGAAATAAATCGTTTGTTATCACTATCTCTACCAATGATGACCGTTGATTTAGGTACATTGCCCTTGCCGTAGATAACTGTAAAAGTCTCTATTTTAGCCTTACCCTTGGGATTCTCATTGAAGGTCGGTACCTTTTCTTTGCTCAAATCCCGTTGGCCTGCAAGATTCAAGTCATAAGACGTTGGCGCAGAATTGGAATAGACCCCAAAAGAATGCTTGGTCAAATACCAGCCATTTGCATTCACTAAACCAGAGCTGTTGCTATTGCTCTCACGTAATCGATTTACCATCTCGACAATAGCGTGCATAGCATAGCCATTACCGGGGCCGCCAAAATAGGGTAAGCCTCCGGTTAAACTAAGGTCTCTAGTGTCGTCATGTGCAATGCTCAATTCGTCGCATGCTATTTGAACCGCTGATGGGAAGCAGCTGTACAGGTCAAAAAATTCGAGGTCGTCTATACTTTTATGCGCCATTTGAAGCGCTCGTTTCCCTGCTGATCGAATAGCTGGCGAAGAGTGATAGTTTTCGCGTTGGCTAACGTACCAATGGTCATTCTGGTCAGCGAACCCGCTTAAATAAACCCATTTGTCACTGCTTATGCCGAGCTTGCGCGCTTGCGCGACATTGGTTAGGATCACCGACGCCGACTGATTTACCTTAATGATCGAATTAAGATACTTGGTGTAAGGGTACGCAATCATTCTGTTTTTGTCAGTCTGAGTGATTAGCTCTTCGGATGATCTAGGCGTCTGAAACCACGCATAAGGATTATTGCTGGCGATCTTGTTTATCTTGCCAAAGAGTTTGCCGATATGTTGATGATGATCGCTCGCAGACCTTCCATAGTGTGCTTGAAGTGCATTCTCGAATAAGGGGTAGACCTTTGACGGAAGGGTCAGTTTGTATTGGTCTTCATGAGGGGTACTTCCGGGTCGGTTATCTCCAATTGACAAGGGTGTTGAACCCGTTTTACCACGCCACCCTTTCCAAGGGGTAAACAGTTTGTACCAAGGTGTAAAACGTTGGAACATGTTATGCAAAGCCTCGCCGGCGACCAAGAGCACCGTTTCGTCGTGACCTTCTATAATCCGACGTGCGTGATAATTAACAAGGTATTGTGGTGTATTACCGCCTGGAGCCGCGTAATAGTAGCGAGATGCTTCTATACCTAACTGATTTGCAACGAGCTTTGGTACGTTATCGTAGGCCTTTTTAAAAGGAGTTTTAACTAGGTCGGCATCAACGGTGAGACCGCATGCGCTTACATCCGTAATAGCATTGACCAGACCAGGTGCCCCCGCGTCACTAACAGCTTTCTGTGCCGAGCTCACCATAAGCTCGAGTGGAGTGCGACCTTCTTCGTTTTGCGGATGGTCAGTGATTTGGCCGACTCCGACCAGGATAGGAATGTTGCTTTCGAGCATATCGGGTGTTGGTTGGTTATACATTGTTAAAAGATTCGTGCTTCACATTGAACCTAAAAAATAAATTCTTCAAAAACCGTTATAACAGGGAACGATTAGATAATCATTTCTTAGTATTTCTAGATATTCAGGGGCCGCGCTAGTCTTCGTTGACGGAATAGTTGCAAGGGCACTTAATACGTTTGTTTTGGTGACCTGATAAGTAGTACAAACAGAGACTCAAGCAAGCAAATCAAGAAAGGCGTCGTTAGACGAAATAATATGACTAAAGTTCCTTCTAAACCAAAAAAACAGTCAGCAAGCGATTTGGTCGCAAATTTGTTGCAACGTCGAAAGCAATTAAGTCAAAAAGCTAAGCGTCGCAGCACGTATGAGTTTGTTGGTATTGCTGGATAGACCCTCATTACGTTAAAAGCTGGGTCTTATCTCTCGATTCTTCCAGCGGCGGTTCTTTTACCACCGCAACCTTCTACCGCCGCTACTTTCTACGCGAACGTCTCTCTCGCCGGTCACCACTTACAGAAGAACCGCCTTCCACCGTTAAATCGCCTGCCATCTGTGCCTTGGCGCCCTTAGTGATATCGCCTAAGGCTGCTTCAATTTCGTCTAGGGTTGGAGAGTCATGTGTTGTGGTATCGGCTAAATGTTCGTCAATTGCTTTTCTCATTTCGGCAACGTGTTCAGGGCTTGTGCCACAACACCCCCCGACTATGCGTGCCCCAGCATCAATCACCATTCCCGCATAACGAGACATCAGCTCAGGCGTGCCGTTGTAGGCGATTTCGCCATTGACCCACTCAGGAATCCCACAATTGCCCTTAGCAACAAACACTGGGTGTGGATCGATCGAAGCCGCGGCAGTATTCATATTAACGATGGCCGCGACAACTTCAGCTGCGCCTAAGCCACAGTTAGTGCCGTAAGCGGTTAGAGGGGCTTCTAACTCATTCTGCAAAGCGACCAGATCGGCCGGTGTTAGACCCATCATAGTTCGACCATTAGTATCAATGCTCATGGTCATTACTATCGGAAGACCAGTTATTGCGGCGCCTCTTACTGATGCAATGGCTTCTTCACGTGACGATATAGTCTCGATCCACAATACGTCAGCCCCGCCGTCCTTTAACGCTATAGCTTGTTCGGCAAACGATTCTGCGGCTTCTGTAATAGTGGTAGTGCCACTTGGCTCCAGAATCTCGCCAGTCGGCCCCATTGAGCCGGCTATGGCTATTTTTCGCCCACTCTTCTTAATCTCTGCAGCAAGAATTTTTACGGCTGCTTGATTGAACTCCGCGACTCGGTCTTCGCCATCATGCAACTTGAGACGGTAAGAGTTTCCGCCAAAAGTGTTGGTCAAAACAATGTCAGAACCGGCATCAATGAAGCTCCGATAGTGGGTCGCAACACGATCAGGATGTTCGGTGTTCCAAAATTCTGGAGAGTCACCAGACTGTAAGCCCAAAGCAAACAGATTGGTGCCAGTAGCACCATCGGTTAACAAGACTCGCTTTTCTTCCAGCAATTCTAAAAAAGTATTCATAGGGCTTATGTGAGTTACTAAGTGAGTTGATAGTTTCTCTGTTCCAGCGAATGATCCAATGTCTATTCGTTACTCGGGTAGAACGCAAACGAGAGTTTATCATTTCTGTCAACGCTTTGATGACTCAGAGCATTAGTAAATCTAAAAAAACTGGGCTTCTGCCGTATAATTAGTCGTGGAGGATGCATTTAATGCAAGAGCGGAGCCGTTTTCAAATTCAGTTTGTCTGGGGCTGTTTTCCTCTACTGACTTTATTGGGAATATCATGAGGGAAGAAAAGATAACTTCAAAAATAAAAGAGTCGTGGGCACTCGGGGAGGACCGACGCAAGCTCAAGGATTACTATCAAAAATGGGCAAGTTCTTATGATGACGATGTTGCACGGGAACAATATTTTGCGCCTAAGGTTGCCATTGATTTGATATTAGAGCTTTACCATCAAAGAGATAGCTTTAGGCAACCCAATGATCAGGTCAAAGAACAAAAAGTAAGTCTGTCGACGATGAAGGTGCTCGACGCTGGGTGCGGCACTGGATTGGTTGGAGCATTGCTTGCACAGGTTGGAGCAAGGCAGATAAGTGGGTTTGACCTAAGCGCAGAGATGGTCGCGCAAGCAAAGCAAAAGAACATTTATGACAAACTTTTGGAGGGTGTCGATATAACTCAACCTCTTGTTGATCAAATCGATGCAAGTGATTTTGATTTGGTCACTTGCATTGGTGTGCTTACCCAGGGACACGTCCCGCCCTTAGGTTTAGATAGACTGATAGAGGTGACCCGTGTTAATGGTTATGTGGTTCTAAATGCACGCGACACATACGTGCGTGAGCACGACTTTAAGGCATATTGTGATGGCTTACAGGATGAAGGCCGTCTAAAATTTCTGCACTGTGAATACCATCTTTCATCAGGAGATTCTCAGGCGCTCTTCGTCGTTGCGCAAAGGTTGAAATAAACTGATGCCTCGTTCATTAACTACTGATCTGGTTAGAGTCACGTTATAAGATATCTTGATCGCAAATTACGCATTTTAAATGGATAAGCACCGAGAGTGCCTGTCAAAAACATGAATAAAAATATGAATAAAAATTTGAAAGTGGGCTTTATCGGCCTTGGAAATGTGGGCGCAAAATTAGCTGGGACCTTGCTTAGAAACAAAGTCGACTTGATGGTGAGGGACTTGAATTTAGAGTTAATGGAGTCGTTCGTATCAAAGGGCGCACATGCCGCGCAAACGCCAAAACAACTTGCACAGTGGGCTGACGTTATTATTACCTGTTTGCCTAGTCCCGGTGCCTGTTCAGAGGTTATGGAGAGCGAAGACGGTGTTGTGTCGGGCTTAAGTGAAGGTAAGATCTGGTTGGAGATGAGCACCACAGACTCTAACGAAATTAAACGAATAGGCGCTATAGTGAGCGCCAAGGGTGCAATGCCCGTAGACTGCCCTGTATCTGGCGGATGCCATAGAGCGGCAACGGGTAATATCTCAATCTTCGCGGGTTGCTCGCGAAATGCCTTTGATCAAGTGCTGCCAATCCTTACAATTTTAGGAAGGCGCGTTGTACATATTGGAGAGCTTGGCTCTGCGTCATTGCTAAAGGTGCTCACGAATTATTTAGCTACAATGAATCTGGTCGCATGCGCTGAAGCACTCACCGTCGCAAAGAAGGCTGGCGTAGATATGAATGTTGCATACGAGGCTATAAAAGCATCGTCTGGTACATCGTTTGTTCACGAAACCGAGTCGCAGGTTATTTTAAATGGTAGCAGAGATATTAATTTCACAATGGACCTTGTGGTGAAAGACATTGGTCTGTTTGACGATCTTGCAATGCAGCATGATGTACCGCTTGAGTTTTCTCCAATGTTAGTTAAGGTTTTCAAGCAAGCGGTGGAACAATACGGTCCGCGAGAACTCTCCCCTAATATTATTCGACGTTACGAGGAAGCAGCTGGTGTTAAAGTGCTGGGTAGCGGTTTTCCAGCCCAACTGGAAGACGATGAACCCGAAGAGCGTGGCGCCGAAGTTGTTGTTGCTCACCGTCAAGATTACTAATGATTTCGAAAATCTAAATACAAACAGAGATGATTAAATGATTCAAAAATTGAGTAAATTTTATATTGGTGGGAAGTGGGTAACAGCCCACGGGCAGACGGTTACGGAAGTCGTAAATCCGGCTAGCTTGGAAGTTTGCGCAACCGTGGCCAACGCGACTAGGGCTGATGTAGACGCAGCATTTGAGGCGGCGAAGCACGCTTTCGATACGTGGTCTCAGACGTCAGCAACTCAACGCAAAACGTTTATGCTCGCAGCGGCGGACGCTATGGAGCGCCGCAAAGACGACTTTGTTGATGCGCATGTGAGCACACTAGGTGTGCCGCGCACTCAAGCGGTTGAGATGCAAATAGATGGTCCGATTGAGGCGATGCGTTATTTCGCGGGTCTTTGCGATCGAGTAGACGAAGTAGAAGAATCCGAAGGTATGTTAATTACACGCGAACCAGTAGGTGTTTGTGCTTTGATCAATCCCTGGAATTACCCACTCTTACAGATGATCGGAAAAGTGGGGCCTGCACTAGCCGCCGGCTGCACAATGGTCGAGAAGCCTAGCGAAGAAACTCCAACGGTAGATTTCATAATGGCCGAAATATTCGACGAGATCGGATTGCCTGGAGGCGTGTTTAATTTGATTAGTGGGATTGGCTCAGAGATTGGCCCGTTGATGTCAGCACATCCTCTGGCCGACATGGTTTCGTTTACCGGATCAACTCGTTCAGGAATATCAGTTGCCGAACAAGCCGCTCCATCGGTAAAACGTGTTTGTCAGGAATTGGGTGGTAAGTCAGCCTTTATCATTGCTGAGGGCGCCAATCTTGAAGAGGCTGTTGAGTACGGTGTTAACAATGTATTTTTAAACGCAGGACAAACTTGCGATGCATTAACGCGCATGTTGATTCCGGATAGTTGCTACACGCAGGTTGTGGAAATAGCGCAGCGTGTCGGACTTGCACACATAGCAGGTGACCCTGAGAGCGCGTCTACAACAGTAGGGCCTTTGGTGGCAATGCGTCAAAAGGAGCTCATTGATAAGTATCTTGCTATTGGCATAGAAGAGGGTGCCCAAGTGTTGGTGGGTGGTGTTGGGTATCCCCAAGGTGTTAATACTGGTGCATTCGTCAAGCCAACAATTTTTGCAAATGTAACACCGGACATGCGCATCGCGCGCGAAGAAATTTTTGGTCCTGTGTTGTGTATTATGAAATACGAGAGTATTGAGCAAGCCATAGAAATTGCCAATTCAAGTGAATTTGGTCTTTCGTCGGCGGTGTGGGCAAAGGACAAAGTTGCTGCGACTAAAATCGCCAAGCGAATGAGGGCAGGACAATGCTTTATTCAAGGAGGTTACTTCAGAGTAGATGCACCCTTTGGTGGATTTAAGCAGTCAGGTAATGGTCGAGAATGGGGTCATGCAGGCATGGATGAGTATTTGGAGATTAAGGCTATTATCGCTTAAGTCGAACTCATAGGAGTCGTTTGGTATTCTTGCTTGAAGTCTATATTTCTAATAATAAAAACAGCGTTGCGCTTAACAGCGCTTGGCTTAGAAAGGAGCGGTAATATGATTTGGCTTAAACGGATAATTGTAACCCTGTTGGTGGTGATTGGTGCTTTGTGGGCGTTTGCTTTTCTCACTTTGCAATTTAGTAGTCACGAGTACGCACAACTGAGTGTTCAGCAAAAGACTGCGGCTAAAGAATACTTGCAAGGCAAGCTCACTCCGCAGCCAGAAGACTGGCAGTGGAATACGTTTTATCCTCAGCCAGATGTGCCACTCCGAACAGGGGTCGTTCGCCATCCTCAGTCGAAGGGGATGGTCATTGTTGTGCCAGGATATACCGGTACTATCGAGATGATCATGCGCGAAATCGTACAGATTCATGAGGCAGGCTTCAGTGTTGCTGCTATTGAATACCGAGGTCAAGGCGCATCTTGGCGACCGCTCTCAAATCCAGAAAAAGGCTACGTGAGAGATTATGCTGAGTTGGCCGATGACCTTGCCAGGTTTGCTAGGTCGGTCGATTCCCCAGAACTTCCCCTGTTCTTTTATTCGATATCTAAAGGCGCACACATAACCGTTAGAATGGCGTTAACCGAAGGAGTGGATGTTAGTGCGTTTGCCTTAGTAGTGCCGATGATCAAGATTAATACAGGCGATTTTCCCTACGATGCGACCGCTAATATTGCAAGGGGCTTTACCATGCTTGGTTTGGGTGCACAGTACGCCCCAGGGCAAGCCGATTGGCCGGGGGAGTCGTTTGAGCTTGGTGTGGCAACGGGTTGTAATGCTAATGCCGACTTGGCGCAATCGCAAAGCGCGCTGTTTGCAGAGCAGCCACTACTGCGCGTTGGTGGAACAACCATGAAGTGGTTGAAAGAGACTATGGAATCTACCGCGTTTATTCAATCAACCTCGCTTAAAGACCGTATTACGGCGCCAGTAAAAGTGTTTACAGCGGGAATTGATGAGCTAGTAGATACGAAGGCCGCGCAAGAATTTTGTAACGCTTTGGCAAACTGTGTTGAGGTTCATAAACCGGCAGCTCGACACTGTATAACGCGCGAAGACATGACCGTTTACGACAGCATTATCCAAGAGTCTATCCGACATTTCGAAGCCAACATCCCTGATGCAATCTAGCCTCAAGGACGGCGGCAGGATGGCGAGTCTAATTTGTTAAGGCGTCGCCTGAAGGTTGTTCGTAGAAAATGTACGAGGTTGAGTAGTCGCTAAATTCGAAGTAGACCTTTTGTTCGTTCCCATCAGCTACGCCGTTGAGGTTGCTGTCGAGTACACCATAGCCAAATCTGTACGGGCGCGAATTGGCGCCTTGGGTTGCGATGGCCGTTGATAACTTATCAATTTTCATAAACCGTTTTACTAAACGTTCGCCGGCATAGACCTCTAGAGCACCGTTGGTGCCTGTCCAGTTTTGGACGGCGCGGCTAAGTTTGTTTTGCGTTTCTTGCGTACAAGCCGCAACCAAGGTAATAGCAACGACACCTAACGCTAGGTTTTTTATGGCTTTGGGGCTCATGATGACCTCTTTCAGTTAACTTTGTTAGATTAAGTTTGGGGGCAAATAATTAGAAGCCAATGCCTAATCCGAGGCTGATTTCATTGCTTATTCGGTCTAGACTGGTAATCTGTTACCACGATTATCCCCATCGGTTTAAATAATGAAGTCAAAATTAAGAAGAGTTCAGCAAATCGTTTATCGGTATTCAGAATGGCGCGCCATTTTTGAGTTCCAAAGCTTTTACGCACTAAAGCCATTAATGAAGCGTTTTGTAAAAGGCGATGGACACCCAGTGTTGTTCTTGCCAGGCTTTGGCGGTAGCGATGCGTCCACGGCGCCTATGCGTAAACTGTTGCAAGACCTGGGATACCAAACCTACGGCTGGGGCTTAGGTCGTAACCTCTTCTTTGATGACGACTTAGAAAAAGAAATGGTCGCCATGCTCGACGAAATGTACGCCAAGCATGGACGCAAGATATCTATCGTCGGGTGGAGTTTAGGCGGCTTATATGCGCGCGAAATCGCTAAAGTAAACCCTGACGTAGTGCGCCATGTAATCAGCTTAGGTAGCCCGATTTCAGGTCGGTACCGACATTCAGATGCTAGCCACCTATACCGTGCGATTAATGGGCCGCCGAGTGCGCAAGAGCAACTTCGCAGACAAGCGGTTAATGCCCCGCCGCCAGTACCAACAACCTCTATCTACTCTAAAACTGATGGAGTTGTTTCTTGGGAAGGGTCGGTGCAACGACATTACGAAGAGTTAGATAACTCAGACCAAGTCGAAAATATTGAAGTGCCCGCGAGTCATATCGGTCTAGGGTTCAATGCATTGGTTATGTATGTGCTGGCTGACCGATTAAGTCAAAAAGAAGGGCAATGGAAACCTTTTGAAACGAGTACGCTGACTAAGCTGATTTTTCGAAAGCCAAGCAAAGAGACAACCGCTCGTCGGTCAACTTCTGCAGATTTCGTAATTTCTTGAGCACTTACTCTAAGGTCTGCACGCTAAGGCTCCCGATGCACGAGAGCCGGTAGGTCAACACGCAAGAGTTAAGATTTAGAAGCGAAAAACTAAGCCGCTTTCTCAGATGCATTCTGACGTTCGATATGTTCGACAATCAAATTGGACATAATTGGGCTCAGCCCAGGTGGCAAATCATGGCCCATGCCTTCAATTAGGTGCAAATTAGAGTGGCTAATGTATCGCGCGGTGTCTATGCCGCCTTCTACCGGCACCAACGGGTCATCGTGTCCATGAATAACTAAAGTGGGTGTAATGATCTGCTTCAGTAACTTGCGTCGATCTCCCGTTGCCATTATTGCAACGACTTGATTGCGGTAACCCGCTGGATAAATATTGCGGCGATAGCTGAGCAGCGTACGTGCCCGCATGTCTTCATCGGTAATCGGAAATCCTGGGCTAGAAATCATTTTGCGCGTTACTAACATGTGTTCAACATAAGCGGCTTCGTCGTCTATCGGCGGGCGTTTTAACAGTTGTGCGCGAATCTTCAAGCTGGCTTGAGGTAACTTGGGATTACCTGTAGTCGACATGATCGACGTAAGTGTTGAGCAACGATTAGGGTATTTGGCTGCAACCACTTGCGCGATCATGCCGCCCATCGAAACGCCAACCCAGTGCGCTCGATCAATTTCAAGAGCATCCAAAACACCAACTGCATCCTGTGCCATGTCGTACAAATCGTAAGGTACGCTAACGGGTAAGCCAACAGCTTTCATTGCCATCACTTTCAAGATAGATACTTCTTTATCGACCTTCACTTTTTCGGACAAGCCGATATCACGGTTGTCAAAACGTATAACGCGGTAGCCAGAACTGGCTAACGCTTCGCAGAAATCAATCGGCCATTGGACCATTTGAGAACCCAAGCCCATAACAAGCACGATGGCTGGATCGGTTTTATTGCCAAATTCGTCAAAGGCCAACTTAAGTCCGTTTGACTGCAAGAATTGCTCGCTCATATTTCTATCTCAGTACTTTTTTTGATGATTCTAAAAGGGAAGAGGGCGAACCTTAGCTCAGCTAAACGCTGTGTCAAGCTCGCCCCATATGCTGCTATGAAGTTTAATTATTAGCTAGTCGATGTCTTAGAGATCTTTTTCTTACTGACCTTTTTGCTGCGGACTGTACTTTTAGCGGCGGTTTTTGCAGCTGGCGCTTTGGAAGTGCTAGCGACTGTCTTTTTATTGCTGCTAGGCACCGTTGCCGCTAATAACTCATCGAACGATTCTTGTAAGCAGTCTCGATAGAACGATGGGTCTGGCATCATAGAACGACAAGACGATACGCCAATATTAATGCGGCCTGCATAACTAAAAATACATTGAAATAAGCCCATTCCATCAATGGCAGGACCAAGTCCGTAGCTTGCCATTAGACGCGCACCGGTAAAATACAACGGGATTTGTGGTCCAGGTACATTTGTGATTACACAGTTGTACATTGGCTTTATACGGTTCGCTAAGCCAACTCGACTCGAAAGTCGTGCTGCAGCGGCAGATAAGGTTGAAGGCATGAACTGCGCGTAGTCGGTCATCGACTTTGCGCCAACCGCATTGGTAAGCTCTTTTGCGCTCGAAGTGCCCACGTTGATGGCTTTGAGGCGCTCAACCGGGTCTTCGATATTGCTGAATACTCTTACCGTCATTTGCGAAACTTGGTTGCCTGCCGTACCCAGCTTATCTTTGGTACGAATGTTGACCGGAGCCATGGCTACCAATGATTCTTCAGGAAGTTCTCCTTTATCGAGCAAGTACTTACGTAGGCCGCCACCACAAATGGCAATGGCAACATCATTGACAGTAACGCCTTCAACGGCGTCTTTGATTGCTTTAACGTCTTTAAAGTCAAATTCAACGGCGTCGAACACCCGGTGCGGTGACACATTGGAGTTGAATCGGGTGCGAGGTGTATCGGTAACTCGATCAAGTTTGCCTCGCGCTACACCGGCGATTGCTTTAGCGAAGCCTGGAACAGTGTTACGAGCCACACTCAAAAATCTAAACGGCGTTTTAATGTTGTTGAGCTGTGCTTTTAAGATAAGCTCCATGTTGGTCAAGGCACGTTCCTTCTTAATCTTCGGAACAGTTATTTCGCCATAGTCTGGTGTCAGATCATGGATCACTTCGTTGATCTCAACACCCGAAGCACCATCAATTGCCGCATGGTGCATTTTACTTACCAGAGCGAAGCAGCCAGGAGGGAAGCCTTCGAGATTGTCTAAGCCTTCAACAATGTAAAATTCCCATAAAGGCCGAGCCCGATCCAAGGGGCGAGCATGTAAGCGCGCTACCTGAATACACAGTTGACGCCAATCGCCAGGCTTAGGCAGCGCAATGTGGCGGATGTGAAATTCAGGATCAAAAGGACCATCGGTACGCCAATAAGGGTGATCCATACCCATCGGAACTTCCATTAATACATTGTTAAGCATGGCTACTTTGTCGGCACGCTTAAGCGTATTTTCCATGATCTGCTTAAAGCCGACTTTTCCGCCTGGAGCAGTCGAAGGATCATAGATCGCAAGCGCTCCAATATGCATTGGAGAGTTTTCAGTCTCCAAATAAAGAAAGCTGGCGTCTAGTCCGGTGAGTTGTTCCATGGCAATATACTGTGTGTGTTTTAGCTTTTTGAAAATGATATCACATTCGTTTACCCATCAGCTCTGAGCTTGAATTAAACTGGGTTCAATTGTCCGTTTTTGAAATAAACTATTGTTGAAATAAATGGGGCTTGCGCCAAAAATTAGCGGGGTTGTGTTTTGAATATTGAATTGACTGGAAAACGTGTCTTTATTAGTGCTGGTGCAGCGGGCATTGGACGCAGTACCGCACTCGCTATGCATAAGCTTGGCGCTCAGGTACAGGTGTGTGACATTGATCAAGCGGCCTTAGACTCATTGCCCGCTGGTATTACCCGCTACGTCTGTGATGTTACCAATGAAAGTGACGTAATTGATACGATGAATAAGGTAACGGAAGGCGGGATCGATGTGCTTATTAACAACGCTGGTGTGAGTGGTCCTACCAAGCCGATTGAAGACATAACAGGCGACGAATGGCGGCACTGCATAAGTGGTTCGTTGTCTGCTCCCTTTTACTTTACACGCGCCGTTGTGCCCATTTTTAAAAAACAAGCGAGTGGGGTGATCATCAACCTGATTTCCGCAGGTGGTGTGTTGGGGTACCCCAATCGTACGCCCTATGCAGCAGCGAAGTGGGGCGTTACAGGGCTCGTAAAAACATTGGCGATGGAGCTTGGCCCTCACAACATTAGAGTTAATGGGATTGTGCCGGGTAATGTTAGCGGAGACCGTTTTGATAGAGTGGTAACGGCACACGCACAAGCTGAGGGCATTACCGAGGCTGAAGTCCACCGCATATACCTTTCTGGAACGTCGATGCAATGTTACGTAGACCCGCAAGAGGTTGCAGATATGATTTGTTTTTTATGTTCAGATCATTCTCGACACGTTTCAGGCCAAGTGATTGCTATTGACGGCAACACTGAAACACTCTACCCAAGATTATAAAGTGGCGGTATTTTTGGCAGATTATTCGTTCGGTCTGCTTATTCAATTTATTGCCTCGATTTACTGTTTTAGATTATCAGCGTCGCGGATAACGGCAGCATAGCCCGAACGAAGGAGGTTTGTAGTTATGGTCAAAAGGGTAAATATAAAAACGACGAAAAATAGCCAGCCAGTCGAAGACTATCTGGATGGTTTAGATTCGCCAGCCTTTAGCGAGCAAGGTTATCAATTGTTGGGGCTCTTCAGTCGAGTCACAGGATGTGACCCAAAAATGTGGGGCGGCAGTATCGTCGGGTTCGGCGAATACGTCTACCACAGAGCGAATGGCGATGAAGGTCTATTTATGGCAACGGGGTTTTCCATGCGTAAGAGTGGGCCAGTGTTGTACATTATGCCGGGATACGCAACGGCGTCCGTCTACCTAGATCGGCTAGGCCCTCACAAATTGGGTAAATCTTGCCTCTATATCAAACGGCTCAGCGACGTAGACTTAAAGGTAGTAGAGGAACTAATTGTGGCGGGCTTGGACGAGTTAAAAGAGTCTCATACAGTACGTTTGGCTTGATCTCTGGGCCGTGCTGTAGCCCACAGAATCAAGAGCGAGGCGATTGCAAGTATTCCTGCAACGGCAAACGGCGCGCCTGGTAGGTAAAAGCTGGTGCCAGTTTCAGTGAAGCGTTTAAACACATAGGTCATTAATAGCGGGCTAACAATCATTGAAATAGCCACTACCGATGAGAATACCCCTTGAAGCTCACCTTGTTCATTGTCGGCAACGCGGTCTGCCATTAAACCTTGCAGGCATGGCCCTACAATGCCGCCGAGCGCGGTAACTGGCATGGTCATAAACACCAGCCAGCCATTTTCAACAATGGCTAAAAACCCAAAAGATGCAGCGGCGATCACAATGCCAATTGCGGCGCTCTTCCTCTCGCCAAAGCGTTGTACCAATTTTGGGAGTGCGAAAATCTGTACCAAAGCGGACGATACTCCGTAAATCGCTAAGCTAATTCCAACTAAGCCAACGGTCCAGCCAAATTGCTCGATAGTAAAGTAGCTCCAAACAGAAGGGTATACGCTGTTGGCGGTAGAGTAGATAAGCACTACCAGCATCAGAGCGCCAACCGCAGGTAAATTCTTTAGCCTTAACAGTGCGTTAAATGGGTTGGCGCGTCGCCATTCAAACACGCGTCGTTTGTTTGCTTCCAGAGTCTCAGGCAAAACAAAGTAACCAAATAGAGCGTTGGCCAGCGCGAGTATACCGGCCGCAATAAAGGGCATTCTTGTTCCGAGCTCTCCAAGTAAGCCTCCAATCGCTGGGCCAAGCACAAAACCTATTCCAAACGCGGCGCCTAATAAACCGAAATTTTGAGAACGTTCACCTTTTTTGGAAATATCGGTTAAGTACGCGGCCGCTGTCGCATAAGTAGCGCCCGTAACGCCCGATACCGTGCGGGCAATAAACAGAAGTAACAGCGTAGGAGCTATCGCCATTAAAAAATAGTCTAGCCCCATGAAAACAAGAGAGAGTATCAGAACGGGGCGCCGACCAAAGCGGTCAGACAGGTTGCCGATCAGCGGGCCGCAAACAAACTGCATGAATGCATAGGTAAAGCTTAGTAACCCACCCCAAAAAGCCGCTTGAGCAAGATCGACATGTTGAATTTGCCGGATTAGGTCAGGTATTACCGGCATAATTAGGCCGATTCCCATGGCATCGAGGGTTACGGTTGCGATAATGAAAAGCTTAGCGTAACGCGATGGTTTAGTGGTCGAATCAGTCATGAGTCTATAGCGTGTTAAATAACTAGTTTGAGAGTGCTAAGGAACTGAGACTCAAGGATCGGAGTGTTCGTAAACGTATTGTTTCGCCGCAGCTTGCGTATAGTATGAATAAGAAATATCCAAAAAAAAGCATTTCCGCAAAAAATGCCATGATGGAGGTGCCGTTAGAGCCTAGAAAGTCGCCAGACCGCTCACGTTCTATACAAACGTGAATAGTGTAAATATGTTTGAATATCGTAAAAAACCTTTAGATTTACAGGTATTAATGGTAAAACATACCCAGCGTAGCCATATATAGCAGGCGCTTATGGTCCTGCGCATGGTAAATGCTCTCAGAGCTGGAATTATCCCGCTTTGTAGCTCTTAACATTCCCGAGGAGGAGTTAGATGCCTTTTTTCTCTAAAAAAAGTATTGCGTTAGCCGTACTCACTGGTTTAGCAGTGACGTCCACAGCTTCAGCGCAAATAGAAGAGATCGTTGTAACCGCTACTAAGCGTGCTTCAACGCTCCAAGAAATCCCAATCGCAGTATCGGTCACTACAGCTGACACGATGGAAAAAGCTAATATTTTAGACATTAATGACTTGCAGTCAGTAGTGCCTTCTTTGCGTGTTAGCCAGCTGCAAAACTCAACCAATACTAACTTCGTTATTCGTGGTTTCGGTAACGGTGCAAACAACCCAGGCATTGAGCCTTCGGTTGGTGTGTTCATTGATGGTGTATACCGCTCACGTTCTGCGGCCTCTATTTCTGATTTACCTAAGTTGGAGCGCGTAGAGGTTCTTCGTGGCCCTCAAAGCACGCTTTTTGGTAAAAATGCATCAGCGGGTGTTATCAGCGTTGTAACGGCTAAGCCTTCTGGCGAAAAATACGGTAAAGTTTCGGCAACAGTCGGTAACTTTGGCGCGTTTCAAGCAAGTGGTTACTACGAAAACGCACTTAGTGATACGGCAGCATTCAGTATTTCAGCAAGCACTAACACTCGCGACGGTTACGTAACTAACCTAACGTCGGGTGCAGAACTTAATGATCGCGATCGCCAAGCGTTCCGCGCTCAATTGGTAATGAGCCCTGGTGATAACACTGAGATCCGCTTTATTGCTGACTACGACACAATCGATGAATTATGTTGTGCTACGGTTAACTTATTAGCAGGCCCAACATTACCTGCGATTAACTTTGCCGGCGGTACACTTGTAGCTAACGACCCAGAAGCGCTGACTACTTATGGTAACTCTGACACATTTAATGAGTTGGATAACTCTGGCATATCGATGCAAATCGATCATGACTTCGAGAATATTGCTTTAACGTCTATTACTTCATTCCGTAAAGTTGACTCTTACTCAAACATTGATGCTGACTTCACAAGCGCAGACATCATTCAAAATGACATCTCAACAGAGATTGATACGTTCTCGCAAGAGATTCGTTTGGCGTCTACTAACGGCGACAAAGTCGACTGGATGATCGGTGGTTACTTATTCGACGAAAGCGTTGATTATGTAAATAACTTACCGTTTGGCGATGGTTACCGTCGTTACCTTGATGCTATCTCTTTTGGTGGTGTTTCGACGATTGAAGGTATCTTAGGTCTTCCTTTCGGTACATTTGGTAATCCTAACTCTGGTGTTCGCGAAGTATCTACACTAGAGAATGACGCGATCTCACTTTTCGGTTCTCTTGATTTTCATATCTCTGACCGTCTAACAGCGACAGTTGGTTTGAACTACACGAAAGATGAGAAAGCAGCGACTACTACACAAACCGATCGTGATCTTTTCTCTTCAATTGACCTAGTTCAACTTGGTGGAGCTCTTATCGCTGGTGGATTGATTCAACAAGGTGTTCCAGCAGCACAAGCGGCCGCAATTGCCGCTAGCCTTGCAAACACTTCTGCGAATCCTTTGCTACCTTTACAACCAGTTCAGTTCTTACCGCCTTTCGTGGATTTCCCGAATGCGGTTGAAGACGGCAAAACTGATGATGATGAGTTAACGTATAACATTCGTTTAGCGTTTGACGTAAACGATAATGTTAATGCTTACATTGGTATGTCTACTGGTTTTAAAGCAACATCTTGGAACCTAAGTCGTGATTCGCGTCCTTTCCCAAGTGACATTGGTGCTCTAACAGCAGCTGGTCTCAACCAACCTAACTTAATTGCTGGAACTCGTTTTGCAGGTCCTGAAGAAGCTGAGGTTTTAGAGATCGGTGTTAAAGCATCTTTTGATCGTGGATCATTCAACTTGGCAATCTTTGATCAGTCGATCAAAGGCTTCCAGTCGAACGTATTCACAGGAACGGGCTTTGCATTAGCAAGTGCAGGTGAGCAATCAACTAAGGGTCTTGAATTTGATCTTCGTTTCTTCCCAACGGAATCGTTGGAATTGACCTTAGCTGGTACTTTCCTAGATCCAAAGTACGACTCTTTTGAGCGTGCAGGGTTTGTTGCACAAACTGGTGAGTTCTTCTCGTTAACTGGTCGCCAGCCTGCAGGCATCAACGAAACATCGATGTCAGCTGGAGCAACTTATAGTTTCATGCTTGGAAATAACGACGCCTATGTACGCGCTGACTATTTCTATGAAGACACTGTTCCGATTGGTGACGTAACGCCAAGTGCGACTACTGATGTTTCTGTTTTTAGCCGTGATAGCCGTAACTTGAACATCTCTGCAGGTATGACTACAGGGAATGGTTTGAGCTTGCAGTTGTGGGCGCGTAACGTAACTGATCATGTTTCGTTGATTTCAGCGTTCCCTTCAGTAGCGCAATCGGGCAGCTTTAGTGGCTACCGTACACAACCTAGAACATACGGTCTAACTGTATCTAAAGAGTTCTAAGTTGGTGTTTTAGAAGTAAAAAGTTGAAAGCGTAGTAATACGCTAGAAACAAGAAGCCGGTGGCCCAAAAGCCACCGGCTTTTTTTACGTCCATGGATGGACCGTATGCTGTGAGAGGCAGGAGCCGAAACAGCGATGCCCATGGATGGGCCGTATGCTGCGAGAGGCAGGAGCCGAAACAGCGATGTCCATGGATTGAACGTATGCTAGCCATTGGCTGCGAGAGGCAGGAGCCGAAGCAGTGAATGCCCATGGATCGACCATATCATTTTTCAAAACTATAACGTTGGTGCGTGTAAACTACGCTCAAATTCTAACCAAACAACCTTTAAAGGGTACCCCCACATGACCACATCTCTATACAGCCTATCCGTTGAATCTTATCTTCAAACTCTAGGTGCTCTAGACCGAGTAATGACAAAAGGTGCAACGCATTACAGCGACAATGGCAAAAACCCAGATGACATACTGAGCCTTCGTATGGTCGACAACATGATGAATTTTAAGTTCCAAGTACTATCAGTAATTGGCCAAAGCGTGGGTACGATCGAGTCCTTGCGATCAGGTGTATTCTCACCTCCAGGAAAATCCGACCCAACGACTTACGCTGAGCTTCACGCTAAGGTTCAAGCCGCCCACGCTGAGCTAAAAGCAATAGAAGCGGACGACGTCAACTCAATGGCCGGTGCAGATGTTGTATTTGAGCTCGGTGAAACTAAAATACCGTTTGTTGCCGAAGACTTTGTTTTATCATTTTCGCTGCCAAATTTGTATTTCCATGCCGCTACAGCTTATGATTTGCTACGCAAAGAAGGTGTGCCACTCGGAAAGCGAGACTTCCTCGGTTCACTTAAAATAAAAAGATAATAAGTGTAGACAGTTTCGCGGCTCATTTTTCAACACCTATAAAAACATACTATGCAAAAACTACTATTAATAACCCTGGTTGCCAGCACTCTAGCGGCCTGCACTAACGAACAAGCATCTACTGATACTTCCGAATTTGATGCTGCGTTGGATCTCGCAGCGCAACAAATTGACGAAGTTAGTTTAATGGAACGCATTCGCACTCTTTCGTCTGACGAATTTGAAGGGCGAGCACCTTCCACGCCGGGCGGTAAGAAGACTGTTGAGTTCATTGAGCAAGAAATGAAAAATATTGGCTTAGAACCGGCTTTCGGAAGCGCAGAAGACGCTAGTTATCGGCAGCCCGTTGAGTTGATTGAGCAGATGGTAACCAATAGCCCATCGATTGTTGTCGAATATGCTGATGGAACGACAGACGAATTAGTCTATGCAGAGAATTCGGTTTCGTTCACTGCAAAAACTTCCGAAGCAACAGGGCTTGAGAATTCACAGTTGGTCTTTGTTGGTTACGGAGTGGTTGCCCCTGAGTACGGCTGGAATGATTACGAAGGCGTAGACATGGCGGGCAAAACAGCCGTTATTTTGGTCAATGACCCAGGATATCGTGCCGCTAGCCCCGATCTATTTAAAGGTAAGACAATGACCTACTACGGTCGTTGGACCTATAAGTTTGAAGAAGCTGCGCGACAAGGTGCCGCCGGCGCAATCGTAATTCATGAAACTGGAGCCGCTGGTTATGGCTGGGATGTTGTGGCTGGAAGTTGGTCGGGCGCTCAATACATGCTCTATTCAGCCGATGGAAATACTGATGCATCAGACGTATCAGCATGGATGTCAATGGATGCTGCTCAAAATCTATTTTCCAAAAATGGTATGGATTATACGGCGATGGTCGAGCGAGCGGGTATTCAGGGCTTTAAAGCCATTAGCTTGGAAACGTCTGTGAGTACTTCATTAGAAATGACAAGTAAGCGCTCAGTGTCCTATAACGTGGCGGGCAAGATTGCGGGCAAGTCAGCTTCGGATGAAGCGTTCATCTACACAGCCCATTGGGATCACTTGGGTGTTAAGGCGTCGGTAGACGGCGAAGACAAGATATTCAATGGTGCTCAAGACAATGCAACGGGAACGGCTGGGTTGCTTGAGATGGCAGAGGCATTTAAGGCTTTACCTGAGTCTCCAGATCGGTCGGTGGTATTTCTTGCCGTAACCGCTGAGGAGTCGGGCTTATTAGGCTCAAAGTATTATGGCGAAAATCCAGCTGTGCCAATGAATAAGACGGTTGCGGGCATTAATACTGACGCTATACAAACGTTTGGAGCTACCGATGACATTGTAGTTGTTGGTTATGGTAATTCTGAAATGGATAAATACTTGGCGGAAGTAGCTGCAGACCAGGGTAGGGTACTAGTACAAGAACCCACGCCTGAGAAAGGCTTTTTCTATCGTTCGGATCATTTCAATCTTGCTAAAAAAGGCGTTCCAATGCTTTATGCAAAAGCAGGTACGCAGGTGCGTGGTAAAGATGCGGACTATGGTAGTACTGAGTCAGCCCGCTATATCTCGGAGCGTTATCACAAGCCTGGCGACGAGATTCATGCTGATTGGGACAACGGTGCGATCATGCAGGACTTAGAAGCCAATTTTAAACTAGGCGCCAAACTCAGTAATAGTGATATCTGGCCTGCTTGGGCTGAAGGCAATGAGTTTAAAGCTATTCGCGACGCTTCTCTGGCTGAATAAATCTCAATACCCTCAGTTAGGCATACATGTCTGGTCTAGAGTCTAGAATGTGGATTCTAATTAGGGGGCGGATTCTAATTGATAAAACTAGAATGCGTCCATCAAAGCAATTCCTCACTCCTCGAGAACGCTGAGAACCTGAATTAATAGAATTCATTACTAGATTCACAACATAGGAGACCAGACATGGCTACTACTAAAAAAACAGTTAAGAAAGCAACAGCATCTACTAAGTCTAAAGTTGAAGAAATCGTAGAAGACGTTAGAGAAGATGCTACTGACATCGCTAACGACGTTGTAGAAACATTAAACGACAACCTAGCGTCAGCGCAATCAATTGCTAAAAAAGTATGGTTTGCTGGTTTAGGCGTAGTTGGACGTTCTTCAGACGAACTTCAAACGCGTTACAGTCAAGCGTCTGACGAATTTCAAGCACGCATCAAGCAAACTAAAGCCGATCGCGAGCAATTCGTTAAAGACCTTGTGTCTCGTGGCGAAAAAGTTCAAAGCGAAGCTGAAGTAATGTTGCAAGAAGGTCGCTCTACAATCGAAGAGCAAATTGAAGTAGCGCGTACACGCGTCACTTCAATTGTAGACATTCCTGCACGATTACAAGATGTTTCAGAGAAATTTGAATCTCTAAGCAAAAGCTTGAAGAAAACAGCGTAACTCTGGTTTCTTAGCAATACAGAAAGGGCTCGTCGGAAACGACGGGCCTTTTTTATTGTGGAGTATTGAAACAATGCGCACACAGTAAAGGGGGTTAAGGAGCCGTAGACCCCAGTTTTACCAAAACATAGTACTTATAACTGAGCTTTGATGGTCGCTGCGCGCTAAAGGCAAGCTTTCGTTTTTAGCAAAGCTTTGCATAGTCAAAGTGTGATAGCACGAATGAGCAATAAAAAAGCCGACTACACAAAACGTATAGCCGGCTCTCTTGTATGAAGCTAATGTCTAAATAACGTAGCTATACAGGTTTTTTAAACTTTAAAGTCATACGATTAGATTCGCCGATGGCGGCCATCTTTGCAGCAGCCTCAGGATCATCTTTAGTAGTGCTTAGCGATGGTGACAGGCGCCATACGATGTCACCGTCTTTAGCTTGATCTAATTCGTTGGCGTTTATGTCGCTAGAATCGACTAATTCAAATCCTGCTTTAGTAGCCATAGCAACAACATAAGACTGCTTCAAGTAGCCTGAATCACCACTAGCCCATTCATCACTGCGATCTTCTCGTGCAGCGTGTTGAACAACGCCAAGAATACCGCCTGGCTTTAACGCATTAAATGAATCTTCTAGAGCGCTGGTTAAGAATCCGCCTTTGTCTTCAAAACGAGCAAAACCATGCATGGCACGAAAAAACAATACTTTATCTACGGTACCGTTTACTTCTTCAGGAATTGACCCAAAGTTAGCCGCACTAACGCTCGCACCGTGCTCGATACCCCATTCAGCAACCGTGTTAGGCCAAGTAGTAGGCCAAGCGACACGACGCGCCGTAGACTCTGGAGTAGTATTGGCCGAACTCGCAAACGTCTCAGGGCTATAGCTAGCGCCAATTAGCTTGCCGTCTTCACCTAACAATGGTAGCAATATTTTTGTGTACCAACCGCCGCCTGGATTAGCTTCCATCACAGTATCGCCTGCTTTAACTTCAAAGAATTCTAATGTTTCTTTTGGATTGCGAGCACTATAACGCGCCTTGTGTTCATCAGATTGGGCAGCAAGTACCGTATCAATATCTGATTTAGCATGATGGCCATGACCATCTGCAAAAGAATTGCTCATAACCAATGCGCCGATCGTAACGGCGGCAACGCGTAATATTTGTTTCATTCTGAAAACCTCATAATTTACGTGGCACCAGTTTAGCAAAACACTGCGATGACAATGTCGTGATTGTTACGCTTTTAGAGGTTCACACGAGCAATTATGAAAGGATCAAGATACTCAATTGATTCTATTTGCCGAGGCAGATTTCGTACTAGTTCTATGTTGCTACTAGCTCAATTCCCTCGTCGATCCAGAAACACGCACCGAGCTACCGACTTCAGTACCCGGTTCGGCTGTAATTAGAGAACGTGACCCCATGTCTTCTCCTTGAACAATGTCAATTGCTCCATTGCTAGGCCACCCTGAATCACGTAGGTATGCCGAAAACGCTGCGGCCGCGGCACCTGTAGCTGGGTCTTCCGGTACGCCACCAGACGCGAACGCATTTCTGACATGAAAAAGGTGGTCGTTTTCAGCTACAGCAAACATAACCGTTACTATGCCTCGCTCTTTCATGAAGTCTCTGCCCTTACCGAGGGTATAGGTCATCGAAGACAAATCGGAAACGGATTTCAAAACAATAACGTAATGATCTGCGCCACCATGAATACGAGCCGGAGCTATACGGTCGCTGACCTGTGTTGATTCGTAGTTAAACAGCGCTAATGTGCTATTTACTTCTGCGTCGCTAATCAATTCATAATGAGTTTCAGGAGATTGCAGTGCGGCCTTGAATACACCATTTTCTTTTTTACCCTCTACCGAAATCGTCGTATCGTTTAACGTCAGGGTATAGTTACCCTCGCCGTGAACGCTTGCTAAGACCGATCCGAGCGCTATAGTCGCGTGGCCACAAAATGGAACCTCAGATTCAGGAGAAAAATACCGAACCCGCCAATGACTAATATTATCTTGTTGTTCGGCAAACGCCGTTTCTGAAAAACCAACGTCGGCGGCTATTTGTTGCATCTCACTTGACGCGGGCATTTTGGTAGTCAGCACTATTCCGGCGGGATTGCCTCCAGAGTCACCATCAGAGAATGCTGAAACTTTTATAACCTTCATAGCTCGCCTAAATTTTGTGAATTGTTAAATGTGAATTATGCCAGTCATTGCACCACTAGCACGACTATAGCGAAACCAACACATCGATAGTAAAGTTGGTTGATTAATAAGCGAGCCCTGTTCGCTCGCTAATGCTTTTAGCGTTACTAAATTGAATATGAGCCATGCATTTTACGACATGTGAGCACGACGTCCACAAGATTGCCTAATTCAAACCTTAATACGCGCAAAGTCCGATGAACAATAAACTCCAAGTAGCTCTCGCCCAAATTTCCCCCGTGTGGTTGAACAAATCAGCAACCATAGAGAAAGTCGAAAGTACAATCACGGATGCAGCTAAAGAAGGTGCAGAACTGATAGTGTTTGGCGAAGGCTTATTGCCGGGCTATCCATTCTGGTTAGCTTTAACGGGTGGCGCTGAGTGGGATACCACGGTTAATAAAGAGCTGCACGCACACTATGTTAGAAACTCAATCACGATAGAAAAAGGTGATCTAGATGGCGTGTGCCAGTTGGCAAAGCAACACAAGATGGCCGTGTATATAGGCATTATCGAACGGCCTATAGATCGGGGTGGGCACAGTGTGTACGCCTCTCTTGTTTATATTGACAGTCTAGGTGTTATTCAGTCTGTACATAGAAAGCTTCAACCGACCTATGACGAGCGACTCACGTGGGCACCAGGCGATGGCAATGGATTACAGGTTCATCCATTAAAGGATTTCACAGTGGGTGGTCTCAATTGTTGGGAAAACTGGATGCCTTTACCTAGAGCCGCACTCTACGGTTTGGGCGAAGATTTGCATATTGCAGTTTGGCCAGGGGGTGATCACAACACTAAAGACATAACGCGCTTTATTGCTCGAGAATCTCGATCATTTGTGGTCTCGGTTTCGAGCCTAATGAGCAAAAGCGACTTCTCTAAAGACACACCGCATTTAGATCGTATTCTCGAAAATTCACCAAAAGTTTTAGCCAATGGCGGTAGTTGCGTCGCCGGACCAGATGGCGAGTGGATTATAGAACCCGTGTTAAACAAAGAAGGTCTTATTTATCAAACGATAGACTTTAATCGGGTGTTAGAAGAACGCCAGAACTTTGACTCTGTGGGGCACTATTCAAGACCCGATGTCACTCAGCTGTCAGTAAATCGTGAGCGTCAATCCACAATTAAATTGACAGATTAGTATTCGAGTTATATTCCGATAACTAATCTAATAATTATTAACGATACCCTTTAAGAATACTATGTTTGCAGAATTTGTTGGTGCAGTTAATAACGTGCTCTGGAACCAAGGTCAGGTACTGATCTATATGTTGCTGTTCGCTGGAATATGGTTTACCGCCAAGCTAGGCATATTGCAGGTGTGGCATTTTAAGCACATGTTCAGCTTGTTAAAGACCAGTACTACTGCCGATAAGTCAGGCATTAGCTCATTTCAGGCGTTGTGCACTAGCCTTTCGGCGCGTGTAGGTACAGGAAACCTAGCTGGTGTTGCGATCGCTATATCCCTCGGTGGATCAGGGGCAATCTTTTGGATGTGGGTAATTGCCTTTTTAGGCATGGCAACGGGTTTTGCAGAAAGCCTGCTCGCGCAAGTTTACAAAGTTCGCAACAGTGATTCAGAGTTTCGTGGTGGCCCCGCCTACTATATCCGCCAAGGGCTAAACAATCGTTGGTTGGCCGTGTTGTTCTCTTTAAGTTTATTCGTTGGCTACGGTTTTATATTTGGTGCAAACCAAGCAAACACCATCGTCGATGCTCTAAATCATAATTATGGTGTGCCGACAAACTACTTAAGTATAGGCATAACCGTAATAGCAGGCATAGTCGTACTTGGCGGGTTGCGAGGTATCGCGCGATTCTCGGCAGTGGTTGTGCCTTTTATGGGGCTTGCATATGTAATAGTGGCTCTAGGCATTACGCTTATTAACTTTAGTGCAGTACCTGCCATGCTGTACGACATCATTACCTCGGCATTTGGTCTACAAGAAGCCGGTGCGGGAGCGTTTGGCGCAGCCATTAAAAATGGCATTCAGCGTGGTTTGTTTTCGAACGAAGCAGGTTCTGGAAGCGTTCCTCAAGCGGCGGCCAGCGCATCACCACAACCCAATCACCCTGCAACACAGGGCTATGTGCAAATGCTGGGTGTGTTCTTAGACACCATGGTGCTGTGTACATCCACGGCGGTAATTATCTTACTTGCTGACACAGGCTCCTCTGTTGGAATGGAAGGTATTCGCCTTACACAAAACGCAATGGAGTTCCATCTAGGTGGTTTTGGTAGCCATTTTGTAACCGCGGCAATTACACTTTTTGCGTTTACATCGATCGTAGCCAATTACGTTTACGCAGAGAGTAATCTGCATTTTTTCAAGTTAGACAATAAGGCAGGACGCACAGTATTTACCTTAGCGTTTCTACTAATGATCTTATGGGGGTCTCAAGCTACTCTAGCTCAAATTTGGGCAACGGCCGATATGGCTCTAGGAGTGATGACGGTGATCAACGTTGTGGCAATATTACTGCTGACACCTACTATCATCGCGGTCAGTAAGGACTACACAAAACGGCGACAACAAAACCTACCTTTGGATTATAAAACAGGCGACTGTAAGATCCAGGGCTCAAGTGAGAAGGGTATTTGGTAAGATCTAGAATTCGTGACGCAAGTTGTCGATTGTAGTGAGACCGTCTTAGTCTGCCGAAACGGTAATAAAAAAGCCGCCAACACTATCTGCGTTGGCGGCGATCAAAAAAAATGATCAATTTTTAAATCAGAAACTACTCAGGTTTTCTAAACTTAAGCGTCATACGGTTTGACTCGCCAATGGCGTTCATCTGCGCTGCCAATTCAGGGTCTTCTTTTGAAGTGGCAAGTCCTGCCGGCAAGCGCCAAACAATGTCACCTGATTGAGCTTGATCCAATTCATTGTTATTGATGTCACTAGATTCAACGAGTTCAAAACCGGCTTTTGTCGCTGCTTCAACTATAAAAGATTGTTTTAGATAACCTGCGTTACCACCTGCCCATTCGTCACTACGGTCTTCGCGGGCTTCGTGCTGGACAACACCAAGAATACCGCCAGGTTTAAGCATACTAAAGGAGTTGTTCAGCGCTGTGGTTAAGTAACCACCTTTAGACTCAAAACGAGCGACATTGTGCAACGCACGAATAAGAAGCACTTTGTCTGCAGTGCCGTTTAGAGCTTCAGGGATGGCTCCAAATTTTACCGCGCTCACTGGCGCACTATGTTCAATGCCCCAATCGGCTGTTCCTGCTGGCCAAGTTGTCGTCCATGCTTTTTTCTTTTCGATGAACTCTTCTGTGGCGAAGCCACCAAAGTGTTGCCACATTGATTGCTCGTAATCCACACCAATAAGCGTTCCTTCTTCGCCCAAAAAAGGCAGCAAAATTTTGGTATACCAGCCACCGCCGGGTAGTGCCTCTACAACAGTGTCACCTGCTTTAACTTCAAAAAACTCTAGGGTCTCTTTTGGATGCCGAGCGCCGTAACGGGCTTTGTGATCATCGGACTGAGCGGCAAGCGCTGCATCAAGAGCAGATGGAGCATCATGGCTGTGGTCAGTTCCGTGACCGTATGCATACGAATTACTCGCCAGTAAGACCAGAGTGGATATGCCGATAACGGCACTGCGTAGAGAATGTTTCATTGTGTATACCTATTTGTTATTTATGTTTTTAGTTTATCAAATGACATAGCCGATTATAATGAATAACCGGGACAGACGCTTTAAGGGAGAGTTTGCTCGAAATAACTAGGTATTGCATACTCGCGAACGTTAGTGATCAGACTATGGAGATGACAAATAATGAATGGAATCAACTCGTGTTATCCAGGAACTCAGATTGTCAATTAAGACTGAGTACAACTATGGAATGACCTTAACTGTTTGGTTGATATTAAGAAGTACTCACAAGGGTAAAGAGTATGCGGACTCAAGACTTTCTTTTTCTCAGACATTTAGTGATTAGGGATTAATACAAAATGTATGGGTGTTGTGCTGATCAGAGGAACTTACGGCAATTAATGGTCGTTTGTACTAGTTTAGCCATAGTTTACCTGAACGAACTGTACACACAAAAAAAGACCGCTGATAAAAAGCGGCCTTAAGGGATAAATCTATTTAGGAGTGAGGCTCGTGCGCTAAAGACGATCAGATCGAAATTAGATGCCGTGGCCTTCTTCGTTACAGGATTCGCACTAGTTATCAGCAATGCTGGTCTACAATATTGCGAGTCTGCAACGAGCGGGTTATAAACCCTGAATTGAGGACTAATGGTCTGTGATTTCGTTCAGAGCCACTAAGCCAAGTAAAGCTACGTATACTAAAAGCATAATTTCCATGATGTCACCGTCTTTAGGTAGGTTAAAAAATCGTATGTGAGGTTGCTTCACAATTAAAGCTTCTCTCTTCTCACGGGCTGTAATATGCAGACGAAAACACCATTTTCAAAATGGTTTCGGCTCATGTATGAAATAACTCAGGGTTATGTGAAATTATCGTGAAGGTGGTTTGAGTTATTTCACTTTTGTTCTGGCAGACTACTCGGAACGTGTTGACCAGAGGTTCTATCCGCGGGCTTGCACTTAAATTGGATTGTCGCCTGAGTTAGTGAAGAAGCCTGTTTATGGTCAGTTCAAAAAACTGCGACGTACCTCTTCGAGACCCAGACATAAATCTTGAGAACACTTTGCGTATAGCCAGTGCACAGGCTTGAGGGGTAAATCCTAGATATCTCATAGCACAGAGAATTAGCACACAAACTAACGAAAGTTTTAGCAGGGTGAAGTTGTCTAGATCAAACGCCAATAGAATAAAAGGGATTCCGGCGTACGCATCGATTACTACAAAGATACTTGGTCTTAAAGCGCTGTTTGCCCATTTTGCGTGATAGTTAGCCATTGTTAGTGTCCCTTTGTGTGTTTTTCTACTTGCTGCTTAAGAACCAAATCTGTAATCGTGTTGTTGTCACTCAGTCCCATTAACGCCGTATTCAAATCTCCTCCTTGTGCTAATTGTATGTTTTGTATTTCTGACGAGAGCTGTGATAGCGGCAGGTCGACTAACTTGCGTTTCACTTCGTCGTCAAGAAACAAGTACTCCCGTAGCGCAACGACGCCCCCCTTTGTACACGGCAGCAAACACTGAAAACAGAGTGTTTGCAAAGCGCAAACGAGCGCGGCTTGCATGCCGTCTCTTTGATGCGCTGGAAACATACGCACGAGCCGTGGAATCGTACTAGCAACTGAATTTGCATGAGCCGTAGTGTAAACAGCAGTGCCTAAATCACACGCGACAGTGAGTGATCGAATTGAGTCTATATCTCTTGATTCGCCCCAATAAATAACATCTGCACTGCGGCGAGTCACGTTCGCTAGAGCTTCCGAAAAGCTCTTAATGCCCGTGTGTATTTCGGTTTGTGCTACGGGGATCGCGGCTCGAGTGATCATGCTAAAGTCAAACTCTATAGGGTCTTCATAGGTAACGATGTAGTTACGTGTAGTCAAATTTATATGTTTAATCATGCTGGTCACCAGTGTGGTCTTGCCGCTTCCCATTGGGCCGACCACCATGTTGAGACCGGAGTCTGCAAAGCAGTACCTTTGTAGGCCTTTGGGTAATTTGTGAACAGCGAGATCCCAAGGCTCACCAGCAATGGTACGCATAACAATAGCCACAGCATTTTCACAACGTGACGAATGTACGCGTGTGATGTTGGTCCTAAAGCGCTTTCGCTCTCCTGTAATTGGGCATTTGGGCGTTGCATAGCTCGCATCGCAAAACTCACCGGTTAAGGCTCTCACAGCCGCGCCCTCAGACGCTACCCATCGCGCAGTATCGGCGACTTGTGCTTCGCTCAGACTTCGTTGCCTAGAAGCATAGGTTTGTCTGTTTTTGCGGTATAAAATGGTTTGTTCGGAAGTGAAAATCACGTCGCTGTACGCATTGTTAAAAGCCCAATCTAAAATTAGATTAAAAGTACTCGAGTCATAAAATGCATCAATGGTTGGCTCATCCTCTTCCTTAACCAAAAAATTAGTGGCCGTATCAAAGTCTATAGATGTCAATGCGCTGGCGGTGCTCACTTGGTTTGCCTGTTGTTCCAATCGCCTTGAACCTTGAACTTTGTGGCCTCGCTTATACGAACATTACGTTCATCAATAAAAACAACATCATCGTTTACAAGAGTTCCTAGGCGGGTTTCGATCACCTGCGGCGAAGATACGATACCTTGTATTTCTAGCTGTCTAAAACGCCACATGCCTATAAAGTCTCGTCTTAATTCTGATAGCTGCATAACATATTGGCGATCGGCCTGTTTATAGCCCACTCCATATCCAGAGCAGAACCCCTTTCGCCAGGCTTTTTCTTCGCGTCTATTTACGGGTTGAAAGTAAGCGCTAATCGGGTTTTGATACTCAAACCCGATCGATCGTAGATCTAGATATGTACGCCAGTTCATTCCAGACGTAGTAATTCTTGCTGGTGTAATAATTCGCCATGACCGTTTGGTTGTGCGCGCAGACTGCTTATCGCCAGACAACTCAATCGACCCTTCTACTTGAGTGATGACTGGCGGCACTATTTTTGCGTTACGTGTAACCTTGTTGAAATTAAATACGCGATCCAAAGAGTCCATAACGTGTTGCGATTCAAGTAGACGCTGTATTGTCTGGTAACGAAATCGTGCGCCAACGCGTGCTCCGACCACCCGACTTTCTTTTTTAATGCCATCTAAACGAGATCTACTCTCTACCGAATTGGGATCAAGTTTTTGGCTATACGATCCGCTGAACGAATTGGGGGAATCAATAAACTCAACAACGGCAGGAATGCAAAGTTGTTGAATCTGATATTCCGTAGGGCGTTGAATATCTATATCCATTATAGAAATTCTAACCTCAGTTCTTGCTGTGATTCCGACACCGAAACGACTATTCCATTTCCAACTTGCGCCGCTATCTCTCTAACAATGTTTATTACGCTTTGTTGTCGTGCCCTCACAGATACTGTTGTGGTAAAAGGCATAGGCTGCTCGCTGTACTGTCCTGTCTGTGATCCAAGCTGAATATAGGTATAGCCAATACGGGTGGCTAGTTCTTGCAACAAGCGGGTTGGTGAGCCAACGTAATCTATTACAGATATTTTTGACAACAGCGCTGGGTCAGTAACGTTAGGTTCACTAAATCTGGGGTAGCTGGCTTGTTGAACTTCGCTAACTTGGCGCGTCATTGTGCTGACATCTACTGCAACACTGTTAAGCAACGTCAGCGCAGGGTCAGTGGTAGGCAGGGAAATTCGGCTGAGGCACGCACTACTAATCAAACATATTGAAACTAAGATCGTGTTCTTAAAGCGTAACCAAACCAATTGCTTAGCAGCCAGAGGGGCGCGTCGATTCGCAGTTTTGGTATCTACGTTCATATCCATATCCCGTATTCTTCGATGGGAAGATTAGACAGAAGCAAAGAGGAACCAGCAACATTTAAATTATTTTTAAAGTGTTGTTACAAAAACGAATCATCCCTAAGGTGTGCATATCAAAACGGATTTTGAAAGTTGTACAGTCATTGGCGCTGAGGTAATCATCTACGTAGATCAAAATAAGGAAGTGATGTGTCGCAAAAAGAAAACCAAATTAACCGATGTATGGCGCCCAGCGAGCAAAAAGGCTCTTCGGTTAGGTCGCTAAGATCGTTAGCTGCATTTGAAGCCAATTTGCGAGAGTCACTTTTTCTACAAAAGACCAACGCTCGACTAATCACTCTGCAGGCGTATCAACTCATAATAACCGCGGCACTAATAGCCTTTACAGTAATCGTAGTAATCGTTCTATTGAATAGGCCAATCAAGAATCAGTACTTTATGGTGGATGAGCAAGGCAGAGTAGTTAACCAAATTAACCTGCTTTCCGATCCAATGCTCAGCAGTACTAAAGCCAGAACGTTTGCGGATGACTGTGTGCGATTGGTGCTAAATATTGATTTCGTACATTACAAAAGTCAACTCGCTGACTCTGAGGCTTGTTTTACCCGTAACGGGTTCGTACAACTTGTAAATCTCCTGCAAAAACAAGGGATATTGGCGGAGCTAAGTAAAGGATACAGCGTTGGAAGCGTTATTCCAAAACAGGCCAATTTTCTACGCTCGTCGGCCGAAGTGCGCGGCAAACAAAGGTGGTTGGTGACAGGCGCGTATATATGGAGCCTACAGCAGGGTAAGAAAAAAATTCAGTACCCATTAAACATCGAAGTCTCGCTAATAGAAGTAGGTATTAATCAGAGTATTTACGGGATGGCCATCGAAACTTTAAGAATCACACGGACTTAGTCTTAAAAATTCAAGCCGATAGCAGTAAACATCTAATACGACTGAGAGGGAACTCATGACTTTAAAGATTTCAGATTCACAGGTTGTGAGTCCCAAGACAATTGATATCGTGCTCAGAGCAATAAAATTGAGCAATGCCAACATACAAACGCTTAAATTCAACCAGCGTAAGAGAGAGCAAAGGTTGATCGGTAGCGTAGTGCTGCTTGTGATGCTTAATTTTATTACCTTAATGCTGGTGAATTATGCTCCAAGAGAAGGCGCTGCAAATGCAGTGACTAGCAACGACACGATTAATGCCGTTTTAAAAGGCTTAAAGCAGGTAACACCAAACCGCATTAAGGAAAAGCCCGGTTATGGTCTAGACCAGCGTCTCGAAGGTAAGCCGCAACAGCAACTAGCTAGTTCAAAAGCTATGCTAAGGAGTAAGGTTATTCCCGTGCTAGATAGCTCTAATGACCAAACGCAAACCTATTACGGTGAGTTGCTCTCGCAAGAGTATGTGCTAGAGGCTGAGCAATCTGGCCGCGCCCCCCATAGCAATGACTTGGGTGCAGAAATAGGCATGCCATCACCACCACGAAGTCAGCGCATCGAAGAGTTGGTGCGAACTCGCATTCCACTAAATACGCAGGAGATTCTGTATTTGAAGCAGTTAGTAGACGACAACGAGCGCGCTACTTATGCAACCCCCGATGTGAAGCAACGCACTGTAAATATTAGTTATCAAGAAGGGAAAATACCAACGATAACGGTCGCAAAAAATAATATCGCTACGCTCTCGTTCGTAGACAAATTTGGCAACCCTTTTCCAATTTCAACTATGTCGCCAAAGGGCGCAGGCGAACTATTCACAACGGAGCTGGTCAATCATGATGGTACACATCTAAACGTTGCTGAGATAAGAGCGAGTAAGCTAAATGGCTCTTCGAATGTATCAATAATGCTAAAAGGAAGAACGCTTCCAGCAGTGTTCAAAATCAATCTTTCGCACGCGTTAAATGATGCAAGAACGGTAGTGCAACTAGATTCGTCTGCACCAGGCTACGAGCACGTATCGCTCCCAAAAAGCTCGCAAGGGGTGCAGCTTTGCGAAGAGGACGTTTATATGGAGGCCATATTGGATGGGGTCATTCCTACTGTACTGGAACGTTTGGAAACTCGCGTTGCAAAAATGCAGGCGTACCAGAGTCAAAGCCACAATTATATTCGTTCAGCGAATCAAATTGTGGACCCGGAATGTACTTGCCGAATTTATGGAGTAGACAACCTCAACGTCTGTAAGCAACCGGTCAATATTCCAAGCATCCTGTATGTGGATTCCAGCAATGATGAGTTTGGCAGTTTAGCGCTTAATCGAGGTGCCTAAGGATGCAAGAATACTTGCAAAGGAATCGTCTTTATTGGCTGATCGCGGCAATCGTTATTCTAGTGCTAATGGTCGTTTGGTTTATGACAAGCTTGATGCGGATTAGCGAGCCACAGGGCAGGAGCACCATTAAGGTGAATGTACCAACCTCATCATCCGATAATCTCGTACAGATGACGCGCGAAAATACCTCGCAGTTATACATTGATGGTGTAGAGAACAAAAATCATCTACAGGCTAGAGCCGCTCAAAGTCGCGGTGTTTCGCATGTCGATCGCTTAGTAGAAGGGCTAGAGGTGTTGGAGTCGAACTCTAACCCAGACATTGAAGAGCTGAAGCGCCAGTTTAAAGAAATGCGAGACTCACAGCTTTCTATACAAGAACAATTGCGTCGGCTTTCAGCGCGTAGAACGCAACTTACTTCCTCAAACAAGTTTACGCTCCCGTTTTATACGGCACAAACCAATGTGGAGCATATGAGCGAGAACTTCAAAAAGATTGAAGGCGAAGCGATGAGCAACGCGTTTGACCAAATCATGACGCAATCTACACAGACCAACAAAGGCTTTATCGTTAATGCAGGATTGGTTAAAGAGGTAGATTCAAGGTCAGGTTATTCACAAGAGCGAATAAAATCTGGTCGCAATGCCAAGCAAGAAGCTACGATTAAAAGCCCTAGCATCGAAGTTATTCCGGTGGGAGGGGAGTTGTTGCATGCGCGTTTGAACCTTGGACTAAATACCGACATTGGTGGTATCGCATCTGCAACGATAGTGGGTGGTCGCTTTCATGGAACGGTAGTAACTGCAGGTAGTTACAGCGCAAAGCGTCGCCATTTACAAATCAACTTTAATCATTTTTGCACTCCGCAAGGTGTGTGTGGTGACATTGGTGCAATTGCTGTCGATCTTCAACAAGGGGTCGCAGCCATTCAAGGAGATTACAAAGGGCACTACGGTATTCGCTTTAGTGGTTCGGTAGCGGCTTCAATTATGGAAGGGTATGGGCGTGCAATTAGTTCAGGTATTGGTAATAACTCTCTAATAGTTGACGGTCGATTCATTACGGCACAAAACCAAACGGTGGATAATGAGCAGGCATTAAAGGCCTCAGCTCTTGAGGCCGGTGCCACGGTAGGCCAATTTTTCAGAGACTTTGCCAACCGACCCCCACAAGTTAGTAAAGACGTTAATGAACTTATTGGGTTGTACATCATATCGGCCGGAGTAGCGTCCGATAAGCCACGTCGCTCCGTTATGCATCAGGCAATAGAGGGCAGCGAAGTAGGTACCAAAAATGGGTAAAAAAAAGGTTTCTAATGACGATAAGGATGTAGATCTGAACGGAGAATTCGATGTCGTCTTGACACTCGAGGAGCTTAAAGAAGAAAGTGAAGCCGAGTTCGATGATGTAAAGAGTGTGGGCGACCCTGTGTTTGACAATGTTTCTTCTGATTACGAACACGACGACCAACAAATTTCTGCCACTAAATCATATGAGCTCGCGGACTTACTGAGGTATGGTCCAATCCTGGTGTTCGTAATCGCGATTGTCTTTTTTCTTTTGCCAAGCTTGCTGAGTACCAATGGCAACACTAATAATTCGTCTGACTGGAATACCATTGAAGCAAGGCTATCTGACGCTCAACGATACAACGACGAGGACAAAGCTTCGTTCATGGAGCTCGAGACGGCGGATCCAGAGACGGACGGTAGAAGTGCATACAGAGAGCGTCCTGCGTCGATGTTGGCTGACGTATCTGAAGCTCAGTTATTAAACAGGATCAACCCGCACTCCTACCAATACGCTAACGCTCATGCTGGTGTACGAGCCGAGAATAGCGGTCATGACCCTGCAGAGGATGAACAATCCGAATCACCTGTAGCTACAGAAAATTCGCAACGAATAATTTCGTTAGAAAGCCAGCAAGCCGATTTGAGGATTGAATTGCGCGAATATTACGAAAGCCTGTCTTCAGAGATGGCGCGGTTAAGTGGACTGGTTTCTACGTCTTCGGTCGCGTTAAAAAATGCTGTTCAGAATGTGGCTGACACGAATCACCCAACGAAAGTGACTCTGAGCAGCATCTATGTGTTGGACACCACAAACACAAAGGCTGGTGATTCGCATCGTATGTCTACGTCTAAGAACCCAACTATTGCGGTACAGAATGCCAAGTTGTTATTCGACGGAGTTTTGTTACACAGCATTTCTGGCGATTATCTAAACTTTATAGCAAGCAACTGTGACCGCTTTAGTCGAAAAATAGGCGGTCATATATATGGCTTCGGAACAATTGTGTCTCAAGACGGCATTGAGGTCTATTCCACCAGCAAGCGGTTTATCAGAACTGGAAATTATCGCCAATGTTCGAGATCGGTACTGGTTGGTGACGCACCGAGCAAGTCGAATGGCGAACCCGCGTTGCGGGCCACGCAGAATAACTCTAGTAGCTACTCTAACGACGGCGATCCCGATCAGATAGAAGATGTGCTCGCGGCACCGTCAATATTACAGAATGTAATTGCAGTTCCAGTTCAGGTTGTTCGGTGAACAAAACTTTGAACAACTTACATGAAAATATTAGAGGCAAGCCGTGCAAGCGCTGTTTAATACGGTACTAGCAACACTAAATTCCCTGGTCGGAATATTCATCGGGGGAGCCAATGTAATAGGCATTTTCTTGATCCTAATTGCCTTGGTCGGACTTGCAAGCAACGTTGGTTCCAGAGGAATCGCCGCGAAACCAACAAGTGTTTATTTACGAAGTTTGGTTATTGGTTCCTTTTTAATCATCGCCGTAAAGCTTTTAGATGTGAGTACGCTTACTCTGTTTGATCAAGAGTCGCGCAAGGTATTGGACTACACCTTGTTACCTGTGTCGGGCCTCAATGAGCAGAGCCGATACATGCTTGGAGTAGTTTACGCGGTGATCGCCACTGTCGGATTTTTTGCATTTTTACGTGGCTGGATGATGCTGCGAGGAGCTAATCCGAGTGAGGGTGTTGGCCGTGCATTTGTTTTTATTATTGCTGGCACGATGGCCGTAAATATGGATGTAGTACTGCGGGTTACTGCAACAACCGCGGCTCAATTTAGCGTTGAATTGGCCGATAACATACGTTTATTTATCCCCAGTTAAATGGGAACTTACAAGGACTGTAAAACACGGAGCAAACATGGAAACTACAATAAATAGAACCGACATCAAATCAACTCGAATACGAATTACCCAAAACATTAAGACAAGGGTGCGTAATCGTAGTCTAAGGCCGATTCTTTGGGTTATAAGTTTTTTCGTCTGGACTCAGCCTGCTTTTGCACAAACAACAACGTGGAAAGGCGCCTTCGACAATATTAAAGGTATGGGTGAAAGTGGCTCTGAAGTGCTCAATATGTTCGCTGTACTCATAGGCTCCGGTATGGCGATATTTGGTTGGGTGGGCTTAACCAGCGAAACTAAAAAGCAACAGCGAGGTGTGATGGGGTCAATTATTTTGATCGTCGTTGGTGCTCTTTTGATCGTTTGGCGCGTAGTGGTGAAAACCAATGTTGGTCAAATTTTTGGAGAAGGAACCGACGTTCCCTTTTTGGATAGTTAGCTAGGCGTTTACAAAGTGCAATCAAATCCAAACTATCTAGGTCGTTTTTCACTAGGTACGTACAGTGTTCGCCTAAATCGAAATTGCGGAGCGTTATATTGTGATTTTTGCGGCTTAAGAACCGTTAACGATCCAGACGTGGCGTTGTTCATGGTGATTTCCGTAGGCAATGCTAAAACAGGTCTAAATAAAGAATCTCTGAACGCATGTGTTTTCTGTAGCCAGGCCCTTACTTTAAGCCCAGATTGCATGGCCGATGGAGTTTTGTATTTACTTCCGGATTTGGATCAAGCGAGTGTAATTAGGCTCGTAGTCGCGGCGAATTGTTTTGTTTTCGCTGAGCAACTTTCTGATAAGAACATGCCAAACGACACGCGGCAAATGCAGGTCCAATTTCGTGCACGCTGTGTAAAAGCGGGCAGAGTATTCTTAGATACTCTTAGTCGTTTAGGCGGTGAACGTACTACCGCTGTTTCTAGACAAGCAATATTTTCTCAAGATTTAGCAAGCCAACTACGGAACCTAGAGTCGGGCGAACCACAAATATTGGCGCTTAAGAATGCATCAAAAAGCCTACGTTTTGTTCCAATAATGAGCGCAAGGAATATGCCAATAATTAATTTTCTCAGCAAAACACATTGGGGATTGCCGGAGTCCTTTGCGCGTTGTATTACCGCGTTTGAGAATGTCCAGCGAAAGCTCGCAGAAAGAGGGTTACAAAATCCACCGTCTTAAGGACTTAATCAACAGGAATCTTATTCGCTTTGACAAGAGTGCGCAAAATAATGCTGAGGAGAGTGACTCGCTTAAGCCACAACCTTTAACGGTTAGACTCGCTTTGTATTTCTCAGACCTGATGTCCGTTATCAATGACTTCGGTGTCAGTGGTCCGAAGGCGTATTTGGACATTACAGGTATAAATGATGAAATTGCGTTTACAACTCGTCGACAAGGTTTAGTTGGTGCTATAGAAATACAAGGACAGTATCAAATGGCCCAGCAAGAGCAGTTTTCGGACATGATCGACACCTTAGAGCGCCGCTGGCAAACTTTAATGTCGCATCGAGGTATAGCCTTGGACTTTGTGTTTATGGGCGGCGAAAAACAGCTCGTTAGAAAGCAGCTTAACGATGCCATTGCACCAAACGTGGCTACCAGTCGCCGATTTAAATTGGGGTTGGAGAATGTGCTGGAATCAAAGGTTGACGCATTGGTACAGCATTGTGCCTTTGAGAAGGCCTATTTATGTGTATGGGTTGAACCGTCAGTACTAAGTGGTGCGGAGCGTAAAACGGTAGATAAGGCACAAAAAAAAGCCAATGGAGCGGCGGCGTTCACAGCGCCTCATAGCATTGATTTGAGCATCGCTTCGCGCCAGATTGAGTCGATTCACTTAACAACTTTGCAACAGATTGCTAATGATTTAGAAGCTGTAGGCGTTGTTAGCAACATTGTCACATGTCGACACTTGCTTAGAGATATTCGTCTGATGACTGAGCCCGACAATACAAGCTACACATGGGAGCCGTCTTTACCTGGAGCGCATCGTCCAACCCGCAAGATACATGCAAATTCCACCGACGTCTCACATTTGTTTCCACCATCTTTTGATCGGCAGCTGTTCCCTAATGGTGTAGGTGAGCATATTGATAATAGCCGCGTAATTAGTTATGGCGGTAAGCTGCATAGCGGGGTGATCGTAACTAGGCCGTGCTTGTCGCCGACCAATTTTCAAGAACTTTTTGCTGGCCTTAAACTATCTAATATTCCGTACCGCATCCGAATCCTGCTCAATAGCGACGGCTTGTCATCTACTTCGCTGGCGGTTAAATCGACGCTGGCCAATCTGTTTTCATGGGCCGATAGCACTGGTACGAGTAACCGTGCAATCAACAGCAGCCTACAATTTTTGCGAGAGTATCGAGAGAATGACGGAGCCATCGTAGGGCTTAGCATTGTCGCAGACACATGGGTAACGCTTACCTCGTCAGACGATCAATTTCTAAAAGAACATCAAGAGCAGCTGGCGATAAACGTAGAGAAGCTAACTAAGGTTATACAAAGTTGGGGAGGTATGGACACTAAGCATATTTCTGGTGATCCATTGTATACATCAATGTCGACACTCCCTGCTGTATCACGAACAACGCCGGGTGAAATAGCTTGCGCGCCCCTTCGCGATGCTTTGGTGCTGTTGCCGTTGTTTCGCCCAGCGGCTTATTGGCAAACTGGAGGTATGTTATTACGGTCAGTCGATGGAAAAATTATTCCGTATGAGCCAGTTTCGAGTAAGCAAAAAGCATGGGGCGAAATTATTATCGCACCCCAGCGATTCGGTAAATCCTTTTGGCAGCAGGCGCGTAATATGGCGTTGTGGACTGCAAAAGGAATTACTCAGCTGCCTTACATAATGACTTTGGATATAGGGCCTTCTTCAGCGGGTTTTGTGAATCTAGTTAAATATAGTCTTCCAGTTGATCAGCAGCACCTTGCGATGCATGTTCGCTTAAACAACACTACCAAATATGCGATCAACCCCTTTGATACACAGCTCGGAGTGCGTTTTCCAACCGCATCTAAAGAGGGCTTTCTAGTCAACCTTATGTGCCTGTTGCTTGCGGACGACGAGTTGCATGTGCAAGAAGGCATGGCAGGGTTGGCTCTAAAAGCGATTCGGGAAGCGTATCGACGGACCGACGACCCCCAAACACCAAAGCGCTATCAACTCAATCAAGCGGCCGAGATTGATCAATGGATCAAAGAGTCTGGATTCTCACACGTGGGCAACCAATCGCTAACGTGGTGGAATCTAGTTGATGAATTATTTGCTAGAGACTTGTTCCTCTTAGCATCAATTGCGCAGCGCTATGCAGTGCCAACGGTTAAGGACTTCGCCGTGGTGGCCGCCAGCGCCGAAATAATGGTGACGTTCGACGAGATTAAGGTAAGCACACAAGAAACCGCGCCCGCATATTTTATTCGAAGCTTGAGCGAAGTGGTCGACCGCTATCCTGTGCTGGCAGGGCCTACCCAATTTGATGTGGGTGAAGCAAGAGTCGTTGCACTAGATCTGGAAAAAGTAACGGCCGATGATATTTCAAGTGAAGGTAAGCGCCAAGCGTGTGTTATGTATTTGTTGGGTCGTGAAGTACTGTCTGGACGTCTAAAGGTAGACGCTGGTGACGTAGAACACTTTCCCTCACACACGCGCGCCTATCATATGCAGCGAGTTCGAGAGTTGCGCGAAACAACTAAAAGTCTTAACTATGACGAAGCGCATCGTATTTCTGGTCAAGAACAAGTAATCGAGCAGCTCTCTAGGGACATTCGTGAGGGACCTAAATATCGCGTTGTTACTTCATTGGCGACTCAAGAGATAGGCGATCTTAACGCCACGATGGTCAACCTTGCAGCAAACAAAATTTTGCTAGGTGTTGGAAACCCCGCGGAGGCTAAAAAGATACAAGAACTAGTGGGTCTGAGCGACGAGGCGACCCAAATGTTGCGCAGTATTAGGCGTGCTGGTCCCGAAGGTTCGACCGCTCTGTATCTTTTGCAAATAGATAAGGCTCCAGGCTACATCATGTTACCGCTAGTCCTTACCTTAGGACCTGAGGAGGTTTGGGCATATTCGACAACCAACGAAGATGACGCTCTAAGGCAACGTTGCTACGAGAAAGCGGGCGTACCTCGAACACTCAATGCGTTAAAAACGTTCTTTCCAGAAACCACCGTCACTACTTATTTGGAACAGCTCAGAGAAGCCAATACAAGCGAGCGTAGTATCGACTACATCGAAGAAATTGCTGAGCAGATTTTAAGTGGGCAATTTGATCGTCATGCCTATTTGCAGAACGTTAGGTACGGAGGTAATCAGTAGTCATAAGCTCGACGGTGACCGTCATTATGCTTGCGATGAAACTGATTTTAGTGTGTTATTAGACGCTAATATTAATCATGGTCGCGAATGTTATCGTGTGCTAGTTAGTCTGTATATGTTATCGCGCTATGGATTAACACTATCTTTATCTCGTTACCCCAAGGAGATTTAACAAGTGCTATCTGGATCTAAAATTATTCTGGCGATCTGTATCGCTTTAGGCGTTGCGCTTGCGGTTAGTGTTTATCAGCGCGCAGATCACAATGCGGCCCACTACATTATTACGGGTGGCGACATAATTACGATGGACGCTGATGGTGCTTTTAACACAGATGGTGTTACGCCAACTCATGTAGCGATTCATGGTGAGCGAATCATTGCCGTTGGCAGTAAGCAAGAGATTCAAGAGAATATACGTTGGTTTACCCGAACAGTTGATCTGAAGGGGCAAACGTTAATGCCAGGCATGATTGATGCGCACTCTCATCCCGTTGCTGGTGCGGTGTTAAATAGTTGGTTGGACGTCAGTGGTTTTAGTTACCCTAAATCTGAGCAGGTGTATGCGGCACTTAAACGAAAAATTGCAGAGACTCCTAAAGGCGAAGTTATCCAAGCCTTTGGGTTAGATACTATTCTTACGCCTGACCTAGTGTTGCCTACTCGTCAGTTGCTAGACGAACTTGCCCCAGATAATCCTGTGTTTATATTGTCGCAAATAATGCATACAGCATGGTTTAATTCGGCGGCTTTAGAAGCCTCTGGGTATGATGATTCTGTACAGGACCCACCTGGCGGGTACTTCGAGCGATCAGAAGATGGACGCTTGAACGGAGTGGTGCACGAAGAGGCAATGAGAATGTTGTTGGTCGACCCGAGTTCAGGGTTGTTGGGTAAGGCTAAACAACTCATTAATATTCGCCGGTCGTTCATTAATGAATACAACGAATACTCGAAGGCTGGTTTAACTACCATAACAGCCTTGGGTGCTGCACCCATGTTTGATGGGTATATGGCTTTTCTAGAACATATAGCCACTCGCTCCAATTCGCCTGTGCGTACTTTTTTGGCACCCATGGTCTACGAGCTCCACAAAACCGAGTACACACCGAATTATGAAAACGGACTGTTTAGACTAGCTGGGGTTAAATTTCACTTAGATGGTTCACCTTGGACTGGGGGCATGGCGACTGCAGAACCCTATTTGGAGAATGACTTCACCTTGAACACCATCAAGATGTCTCTTAATAATAGAGGCATATTGAAGTACGAGTCTGAAGATTTTAAGGCGAAGTGGGCGCAATACCATGATGCAGGTTGGCAGATATCGGTACACGCTCATGGAGAACGTGCGCATGGTTTGGTGCTCGATGCGATCGAACAAGCGCAGCTCGCGAACCCAAGGCCAGATGCTAGACACAGGATGGAGCATCTAGGCTTATTTACGCAAAGCGACATTAAGCGTGCGAGTAAGTTGGGGGTTAATCCAAGCTTTTTTATAAATCATATATATTACTTTGGACCCACCATTCGAGACGTACTGCTCGGCGAAGAAAGAGCAGAGCGTTTTATGCCATTGCGTTGGGCTACTGAAAACTTCGAACAGGTAACCTTACACTTGGATGCGCCCGCAATGCCTATTGACCCGTGGCGCATGCTAAAAACGGCGACCACACGAATCCCTCGTTTTAGTGACCAACCATTTAATACATCGCAATTAATGAGCGTACAGCACGCGTTAGAAGCGGTAACGATTGACGCGGCGTATCAGCTTAAAGCCGAAGATGATATTGGAAGTATTGAGGTGGGTAAGTTTGCAGACTTTACGCTGTTGAACAAAAATCCGTTAAAGACAGAGCCAGAAAAATGGGACTCAATTCGTAGTACGGGTACTTGGTTAGCGGGGAAACTAGTTTGGCATTAGTCGAGTTTGGATCGAGATACGTTGCAGGTAGTTATCCTTGGCATTATATTTGCTCGCCAATCGCGACTAACATGTAGTTGGTCTTTAAAAATCGAGCTCAGTAATCCTTATTCCACAGCTCTATTGGCAATCACTTGTTCTACCCTTGCTCCGACGGCCTCTTCAGTGATTCCACCAGCATATTGCCATTTAATACGTTGCCAGGCGTCGTCACTGACAAAGCGTTCTGCCCAGTCAATATAATACTGATCCCAGCCAGTCAGATTCTCCTCTGACATTAAGCCATCTACATAACGTTCTAGTAACCCATCCCAGATGTCCATTGTCTGTACCAGATATACATCATATCTGTATTGTTCTAACTCCGATAAAGGCTCTTCGTTTTTTTGACCCTTTACAATAATTCTCGCCCATTCATTGTCTGAAGCTACGGCTAGCTCTACCTCTCGCGATGATTCATAGAGTTGATTTGCCTGAGCGGCTTTAAATTCAGAAGTATTGTTATTAATACTAAATGCTACAAAAATTAGGGAAACTATAACTCCCACAGTGCCGATAACCTCAGCCAGTGCGGCCCAATCTGCTAATTTAATTTTCTTCAAGTTTTTGCTCTCGCTAATAGAAAAAAGTAAGAAGCACTTAAATGTGCCTTTTGAGTATACAAGAGCTGCCTAAAGTACACTAAAGCGCAAGACTCTTTATCCACAATGCTCATTCGAACAGGCAAAGTAGACCCAGCTTCAAAAACGCTAAAGCTAAAGCGTCTGTCCCGGCTAGTTCTCGCATTTAGTAACTATATTAATGAAGGCAATGTGCTACCCGCATTGCGCAAGGCCTGTGAGCAATCGGGAATACTCTTAGATGTGTTAGGGGAGTCGTCGGGTACCGCACACGCTCAGCCTGAAGAGCTATTAGAACAATATGATATTGTCTTTGCTAAGGGCCGTGCTGCACTTGAGGCTGCCGCTGTCGGCTGTGCTGTAATTGTATGTGACGCGGCGGGCATCGGGGAAATGACGTCCTCTGCACATCTTAGTCACTTTAGAGACTTTAATTTCGGGCTTCGTTTACTCCGAAATAATGTGACTGTCGAGGCCGTTGTAAATCAGATCGACCGATATGATTCATCTGACACTAATGCCGTAACTGCGCTGGTCCGTGCAGATATTGGTATGGATTTAGTTGTTGATAAGCTACTGGCTCATTATTCAGGCGTAATTAGATTTCACGATAGCGATAACCATCTTTGCAACGAGGTGATAGAGCAAGAAGCAATATCAGTTGCCGCCTACCTTCGTCACGGCCCAATGCATGGAGATTTTTTTCATGGCGAACGTGTGAAGTTTCATCAAACGTTAGGCAGCCTGCAGGCACGAGCAATCGATTTACAAGAATCAGCACGGGATTTGAGATCTCAATTGGATCGCGAGAGGAATGTGTTGCATAGCGTTCGTTCGCAGAATGAAAGCTTGCAGGATGAAGTGCGTAATTTAAGATCACAATTGGCTATGACCATCGAAGAGTCCGACAAAAAGCTGTTGGAAAAGAACCTTATGAACCAAGCTCTCAATATGAGGGTTAAACAGATGCAAGATTCATTTGTTTGGCGTCTTCGCTCAAAGTTAGCGCGTATCGGTAGGGCTAAATAGGCCATATAGCCCGAGAGTAACGGTCTCTAGACATCCATTTATTCGATCATGTTGAATCTAGTGTGCGCAGTCTCGTTTTATCGTTTTATCGTTTTGCCGCTCATGCAAACAATTTTCGTGATCATTGAGCATCTTTATCACGATATTAATGTGCTGTTGTCCCGTTGTCTGCGCAACCTTTAATTCTGGCGAATCTAAGTCTGCGCCATAACCTCCTAACTTTGCGGCGGCTTGGGTAGGAACGTACCCGATGCTGCCATTGGCGTATCCAATAAAAAATGTATGCTCGATCGAACTTTTTGCTTTAAGTTGCTGTCCAAAATCGTTGAAGTATTCGCCAGGAAAGGTTGCTACGGCAATGGTCGGCGTAAGAATCAAGGCCGAGATATTCGCTTCAGGTTGGCTGAAGCCTTTGCTCAAATAAGCAAAGCGGCCGTGACTCGAATAGTGATCTATGTTTTTAATCGCGGATACAGCAGCGGAGCCAAGCTTGCTTCCTAACACCTTAGATTTTTGAATGGCAAGTTCAAGTGGTTTGGTATCGGAGTCATACGGATTAACATCACCCGCTGCGCCCAGTAAAAATAGAACTTCACCGCCGAAATTCTCATCAATTGATTGAGATAACGCACTCGGGTAATCAGCCGAAACGACCACGTTTTCTAGGTCCATCGTTATCGTTGGATGGGCACTGTAGTTTACGATACTGACCAAAGGAGTACCGTCTAAGCCGCGTATATGAATCACCCCTAATGCTGTGTCAACCGGACGGTTAGTTTTACGTTCAGGGTTTACCCAAAACATCTCGACGGATGACTCTAAGTGAATACGTCGATTGTATGCTTCGTCTATCTCAATACTTGATGCACCAATTTCTACTGGTTGTAATTCGCTCATTGCAGCTTGTGTTGCCTTCAGCGCCTTTGTTTTAAGGAGATCAAATTTGCTGTGATCGAAAACCCCTGAATGGCTATGCGTGACGGTAACAATAACGTTATCAAGATCGCTGTTATCAAGGAGGTGTTGTCGTAACGCTTGAAATGCCTCGTTCGACAAAAACAGTAAGTCCAGAGCCACAAAGCCAATGCGTTTTTGACTATCTCCTATAACTAGGACTTTAGCGTAAAGTGGGTCTTGTATTTTTTGCAGCATTTGTGGCGAGGCCATCATGGTTGGCACGCTCTCACCAATTTTGGGAGAAATATCTAATTTGGCGAACCCTGCCAAGTATTGGTTCGGTTCGCATTTGTTTGTTACACACTTATTGCTCGAGCCCTCTGCGGTAACAATGCTCGCGCAAGCAAAGCCCAACAAAAATAATGCTATCAGTAGTAAACGCAAACACGCTCTCCGTTTAAGCCAATTATTTGATCCGCTGGCTAAATAGTTTTATGTGCATCACAACTTTACCAGAAATCGGGTTTTTAGATGGTGTCATAAGACTGTCTTTGATCGTGGCTGGATGATGATATCGAAGGCCTCAATGTTAAAAATATTTTACATTTTTGGTTACGTTTTGTATTATTCGAACATGTTAAGTATTTTTTACATTGAGGTGAGTTATGAGTTATAAAGAAAAGAGTGCTTGGGTGATGTGTCTAGCGTTAATGCTTGGCGCATTATTTTATGGTTATGCCGTTTTAGGTATGACCGCTCAGACTGCTCATTCTCCGTTAACGGGGATAGTCGTTATCTACGTTCTTATCATCGTTTTGATTTCCATTGTCGGGCATATAATTGCAGCATTGGTTAGTGTTGACGAAGCTGAGGCTGTGGCCGACGAGCGAGATAAACTAATCAGTGTCCGTGCGAATTCAGCGTCTAGCCATATTTTGGGACTGGGAGTAATTACTGGAGTTCTGATGTATTTGCTTGGCGGTGATGGGGATCTACTGTTTCACTTTGCATTGGTAAGCCTTACATTAAGTTCTATTGCGGAATACGCGCTTAAGATATATTTCTACAGATCAGGGGTTTAAATGGCAAAGTCCTTACCATTTACAAATAAAGTTAGGGTGTTGCGCGAACTGGACGAGGGTATTACTCAAGCGCGCTTAGGGGAACTCGTTGGGGTGACTCGTCAGACTATAATAGCGATTGAGCAGGGACGATACTCACCTTCCTTGGAGACAGCATTTCGTATTGCGAAAGTGTTTGAGGTTGGTTTAGAAGATGTATTTGAATGGATAATCTAAGAATGGAGCGTTCTCGTCTAGGTTTGTGAAAGTAATCCTAGTTTAATGTCCGTTGGGGTTCGCGCAGAACGGTCCCGACCAAGAAATGGATGGGTCGTTTGATTGAAGGTGAAATTAACGCCAACCTATGCAATAGTTGCCTCAACTTTTTGAACGCTTTGCTGGAGTAACCTCAATGATTCATAGATTTCTTATCATCACGTTAGCTCTATCCCTAATGTCCTACTCTCCTGAAAATAATTCCCCGGTTTCAGTCACCTCGTCCATTCCAAAAGTAGAGGTCTACTCAGTTCTGTATGGTGGAACAAAAGTAGGTTCTACCAAAGTAACTATTGATGGAAATGATCTAGCGATAGACCATGAAGTTAACAACAATGGTCGCGGCGCTAAGAGCAAGGGAACTCTTACCTTAAATGACCAAGGCGTACCGCTTGCTTGGACCATTGAAGGGGTAACAACCTTTGGAAACGCCGTTGATGAACATTTTTCAGTCAATGAGGGTACAGCAAGTTGGAAAGCCGCTGCGGGAGAGGGTTCAGCTTCGTTTGATGGGGCTACGGCTTATGTAAGCCAAGATGGTAGTCCATACGCGGCATATATATACGTTAATGCATTGCTCAATGACGATGATATGACGATGCCCATGTTGCCGTCGGGCACGTTGTCATTGAACAAATTAGATGAACTAGCCCTTACCGGTAATGGTGAAACCATTGATGCAACCGTTTACGCCTTATCAGGGCCTAACCTAAATCCCGCCTACCTGGCGGTTGATACAGAGCAAAAATTAATTGCTTTTATGTCTCCTCGTTTTGCGCTGCTACGCGAAGGTTTTGAAGAAGAAGATACGCGACTCCGCGATTTGGCTGCGGCTCTAAACGCGGCACGCTTCGAAGATATAGCATCCAGAGTTACACACCAATACGAGTCACCTGTGCGTATTCGCAACGTGCGTGTGTTTGACCCTGTTGAGCTTAAGTTGACAGAACCTAGTTCAGTTGTAGTTAGTGGCGGTAAGATCGTTGCTGTTGAAGCTGCAGACGCACAAGGTTCTGTTGATGAGGTTTCTATAGACGGAGCCGGTGGGTCATTGGTTCCTGGTTTATATGAAATGCACGGTCATATGAGCGATAACGATGCCTTACTCAATGTCATGGCGGGCGTAACGTCGGTTCGTGACACAGGTAACGAGATGGATGTGCTCGAAGCACTTATCGAAAAAATTGATAACAATACCTTGATAGGTCCGCGAATTACAAAAAGCGGTTTCATTGAAGGTGTAAGTGAGTTCAGCAATTCGACGGGCGAGCTGGCAGAGACAGAAGAACAAGCCGTACAGTTAGTCCGAGATTACGCTGCACGAGGTGGTTACTTTCAGATAAAAATCTACAGTTCTGTAAAAGGCGAGTGGGTGCCTGCTATGGCCGCTGAAGCTCATAAACTCGGTATGAGAGTGTCAGGTCATATTCCAGCGTTCTCTAATGCAGACCAGATGATTGAGGCCGGGTATGACGAAATCACACATATCAATCAAGTTATGCTGGGTTGGGTGCTCGATTTAGAAGAAGACACGCGAACGTTGTACCGCATTACGGGTATGCGAAGGTTTGCAGGTCTTGATCTATCAAGCGATAAAGTCCAAAAGACCATAAACGCGATGGTCGAGAACAATATTGCGGTGGACCCCACAATGGTTATTCATGAGTTTGGTTTGACCGCGCGTAATGGCGAAACCCGCGTCGGAGTTCAAGATTACATTCAAAATATGCCCATCGGTGTGCAACGCGACGCGAAGTCAGCCTTGCTGAATGTGGCTGATGCGCAAGAAGATGCTGAATATCGCGAAGCCTTCGACAAGATAATCGAAACCCTTGCCTTGATGCACGATCGAGGTATTTTGATTGTTCCTGGAACGGATCTTGGCGGCGCATTTGAGTTGCATAGAGAGTTAGAACTGTTTGAGAAGGTTGGTATGTCTCCAGCAGAAGTGCTTCGACGAGCGAGCTACGACATGGCACATTATCTGGGCTACGGTGAAGAGCTTGGAAGCATTGAGGTTGGTAAGTTAGCCGATTTCTTTTTAGTACCCGGAAACCCAGTAGAAGACCTTAAAGCGGTCAAAACGATTTCACTGGTCTCTAGAGGTGGGGATTTTTACTTTCCGTCGGAATTGTACCCCGAGTTCGGAATTGAACCGTTTACTAACGCGCCCAATGTGACCTTACCAGTGACAGATTGATCTAATAACCCAATAAAAGGGATGTCTAGACAGGGTCTTACCAATTCGCTATTCGAATCTAATTTTTGGCTGGGTAAAGATAGTACTTTAAACCTCTAAACGCTTTCGCCTTGATAACCGGGGAGCAATATTTATGCTACTAAGACGATTAACTCAACATGTGAAAAGTCAAAACTGGTTCGCCGTTTTTCTTGACTTTTTTATTGTTATTGCCGGAATTCTAATTGCGTTTCAAATTACTAATTGGAACGAACAGAGGCAGGAGAGAGCGGAAGAGCAAAAAGTCATTGAGCGTTTGCTTAAGGATTTTGTTGCCATTGGTCATGAAGCGGATGAAAAAATTGAGTTCCTTGAATCAGTAGAAGACAAATTCGTTGAAATGCAGAAGTTCATCGTTGATTTTGGAAAAGGGATAGACCCAAAACCAGCTCATACCTTTTTTGAAACAGCCTTCGTGCTTCCTTCTATGGTGGGTCAGTCAGCGACTTATTCGCAGCTAGTATCAAGCGGAGACATGAGTCTGCTTTCCAACGACAACCTAGTGGCAGAACTTGTATCGCATGCCGCTTTAACGCAAGATTTAGTACATTCTGATCAGTCAGTACGCGCGTTTATGCGGCCGTATACAGTACCTTTGGTTCGATTTTCACAATTGATCGAGTCTCTGCCCTTGGAAGAGGCTTTTTCAGAATCTGGGTCTCGATCAGAAATGATTGTAACAATAGGTCTTTACTCTACCGTTCTCCGCGGCCAGCTAGCCAGGTTCAAAGATGTTAAAGACAGTATTTCGAAACTTACTGATATCCTTAAGTCCGAGCAGGATGAACCGCAAAGTGCCTTGCTTAGTGCCGAATAAATAGCGGTTAAGACCGTTTACTGAAACAGGAGCTTTAACGTGAGCAGCCTGTCCTATTGGAATGACACTAAGTCGAGTTGTGTGATATTGTTTTAAATAATCACGCGACTTGTTAAGAGATACTTTCATGAAAACCAAATTACTCCTAATTCTACTGTCAGTCTCATTTGTTTGTCCGTCGGTAGCGCATGCCGAAGATTTTGATCTATTTGCTCAAGACGTTACTCCTGAGCTTGACTCAATCGCGAGCACAAACGAGTTAGTTAGCGCTACAGAAAAGCTGATCGCTAGGGGCATATACAACAGTAATATTGGTAAAAGTGTTTCGAATGCTTCGATAATAAAACTCAACATGATGGGGGAAAGCGAGAGTCTAACCGTCACAAATGTTGTTCGTAAAACAAATAGTCGAGTGTCGTATGCGGCTTCGAACTCCAAAATGGATACTCTTTCTATTTCAGAAAATGCGGGTAAAGTTGTTGGCTCTCTTTGGCAAGATGGCAAGCTGTATAAACTTAGACCTGCTTCCGATGGATCTACACTCCTGATTGAGGTTTCCAATGAGTCCTTGATCGATCATCCCGCTGACTATCACGAGAATATTGACTCAGGCCAAAAAGACGTTGACTCAAAAGATGAAACGTCGAGTGCCGCTCCCCAATCTGACTCATCCAGAGAATTCACCGTTATTGTGGCTTACACAAGCGCTTTCGCTTCAGTTGCAGGAAACGTCTCGGCCTACATGGATCTATTAGAATTAGAAACTAATACGTCGTATTCGAACAGTGGTGTAAATACGTCCGTGAAAATTGTCCATTCGTATCAAACCAACTATACGGATTCAGACGACTTTTACACCGACCGAACCTATTTTCTGAATGGCGTAAATGGCTACGCAGCTGAGTTGTGATACGGCCTGAGAACACTCGACACTTTTTATGGTAAAAATGTAACTAAACCATAAGAGGTAAATGATGAGTAGAGGAATAAGATACACGGATGAATTTAAGCAAGAAGCGGTTAATCAAATCGTCGTTCACGGTTATTCGGTTTCGGATGTTAGTGAGCGACTTGGCGTGTCAACGAAGAGCTTGTACGACTGGCAAAGAATCTTCAGTAAGCCTCGCGCGAAGCGAGAGGCTGATAAAGACCTACAAGCTGAGAATGCTCGCCTTAAACGTGAGTTGAAGCGTGCGCAGCAAGAGAGGAATATTTTAAAGGAGGCCGCAGTGTTCTTTGCCGGCGAGTCAAAGAGCGCTACCCGTTTATAAAAGCTCGTAGCCAAGATTATTCAGTGAGAACACTTTGTCGTGCAATGGAGACTCATCCGAGTGGATACTATGAATGGCTTCGTCAGCCGTTATCAAACTGCGAAACGGTTGATATGCGTTTAACGAACCAGATCAAGCAGTACTGGTTGGAGAGTGGTGGGCATTCAGGCTATCGTAATATCTACCTGGATCTAGCTGAAGCGAAAATTGTTTGCGGTAGAGACCGAGTTCTTAAGCTTATGCGCCAAGCGGGGCTACGTGCTCAGCGAGGCTACAAAGCACCAAAAGTTCATTACTCTGGGAAGGTTCATCCTGCTGCACCGAACCTGCTCGAACGTCAGTTTGAGGTAGCCGAGCCGAATAAATGGTGGGTCAGTGATATCACGTATATCCACACTCACGAAGGCTTTCTATTTCTTGCTGTGGTGATGGACTTATTTGCTCGTAATATCGTTGGCTGGTCGATGGGACCTCGAATCACAGATGACTTAGTGTTGGATGCCTTGACGATGTCTTATTGGCGGCGCAAGCCGCGCAATAAGGTAATGCTTCATTCTGATCAAGGTTCACAATATACGAGTAGCCGGTGTAAAAGGTTACTCAAAACACTGAATATGGAAGCGAGCATGAGTCGTCGTGGCAACTGTCATGACAACGCGGTAGCCGAAAGCTTCTTCGCCAACCTAAAGAAAGAAAAAATCAGGAGAATAAAATACAAAACCCGCGCTGACGCGCGACATGCTATGTTTAATTATATCGAAATGTTCTACAACCCAAAGCGCCGACACACGCATAATGATCGTGTCCCGCCAACGGTGTATGAACAACGATATTTAACGAATCTAGAAAGTGTCTAGGAAACCCAGTCCTTATCA
>Ga0209195_1000050_pt1 | contig 89226 bp, 69 predicted proteins | sample COGITO_mtgs_1004_3_FD_184788 | JGI IMG/M metagenome (GOLD analysis project Ga0209195, IMG submission 184788) | Pelagic marine microbial communities from North Sea - COGITO_mtgs_100420 (SPAdes) (version 2) | ecosystem: Environmental > Aquatic > Marine > Epipelagic ...
CCATAGATTTGAAAGCATTTGGATTGTATCCATTGGTGTAAATATATTTTTTTTTAAATTACATTTATGGAAATAAGAAAATTCATCTATCTACTGGGCATAATACTAAGCCTCTCAACTTGTGAGACAAGTGAAGTGTCAGAAGATGATAATAATTTTATCATTAACGAACAGACTCAAACCACAACTGAAAGCAATAATGATTCTTCGTCTGGGAATACTCAATCGACAAATATCTCTTCAATAACTCCTCAAGGTTTTTCTATTGAAGCTAAAGATTACTCCATTAATTTGAGTTATACAGTCAATAATGATGCTACGAGTGTTAATATCTATAAAGGTAATTGTGAAGATGAATTGAATCTGATTGAAAATATTTCAATGGGTTCTGATTATTTAGATTTAATAACAAGCGTTACAGATCTAAATTATTATAAGATTTGTTTTGTTGATGCAAATGGTAATGAATCTAATTTTTCAGAAGTAAAAAGTGTATCAGCTAATGAACCTGTAAACCCTGTAAGATCTCAAGATGTAACCTCAAGACCCATTGGTGTTCATTATGCAGACTACCATTTTAATTCTGAACGTTTTACGAGGCTGAAACAACGTTTCACTATCCATGAGTTGCCAACACTTGAAAATGGAAATGAATATGATGGTGGTTTATATTGGAATTTTTATCAAGGTATAATTAATGATAATATTGGATTTTATTTTGGATTACAAACCCTTGTGTATGGAGATCCAGATGGTTCATTATCCAAAGGAGTTATCTTTTCGAGATGGGAAACAAGAGATACCTCAAATTATAGATTAGCTCAAAATGGATGGGGGCAAAGTGCTGGTTATGAAGGAGATTTTATTGGTGTTCGAAAAGAATTTGAATGGGGAGTTGGAACATATGATATTGAATTAAAAAGAGTCGAATCAGATGATGAGGGAGATTGGTATGGCTTGTTTATAAGAAATATCGATGAGCCATTATTTACTTACATTGGATCGATTAGATTCGAACATGGGAGTAACGAAGGTATTAGATCTGGAGCGGGCACATGGACCGAAATTTATTCTGCTAATTCCTCTTTGGAATTTCCGAGATGGCATGTTTCCATTAACGATATTAGAATAAATGATGATGAGCAGCCAAATAGGATTCAATCAAGATATTTTGAAGAAGTATGGCAGTCTAATCAATTTGATGATTATACAAATATTTATTCGCCAGATGGTAAAGAGGTTCATTTTCTAATGGGTCCATACGTAAAAAGATTTCATGAATCTGGTAATATAGTAACTACAGAAACCTTAAATCTAAACTCCTGCTTTGTTTATGAGGACATAACAGCAGATTTCAGTGGGATTATTGAAGAAGAAGGGGCATTTTTAAATTCCATATCAGATTTTGATAGAAATTATTACGATTCACTTCTTGAAAGCGTTCAAATACTTTCACCTGGACCTGACATGGTTCCTGGAACTATAGAGCTTTTAGATTGTTCTTGGGCACCGCTTTTTAGTGATAATCAAGGGAATTTAGCTGGAGCTGTTAATGCAAGCAATCAGACTATGCTTTTGACTCATGAAGGATATATAACAAATATTGGCATGGAAGATTCTACTAATGACAATAAAGAATTTTTTCACAATTTCATTGGATCGAACAAAAGCACTCTTCTTATTTTCCCAAATTTTCAAAACGATAATAACATTACAAGATTTAAATCAATTGTCATTGATGATTATAACAACACAATAACTACATCTTTTGATCCCTCAATCATAGGCTCAACTAATATTGATCAGTATGACTCTATGATTTTATTTCCAGGCGATTACAGATTCACTTCTTCAGAGGCAGGATCAATAAAATCTTTTATTCAGGATACAACCAAGAAAAGTATTTTGATTGGACTTGGTTGGGTTTGGAGAGATTATTATGCTAATGGCGATGATGATCCTATGCCTCTTAACTTAATTTTAGAAGATTTAGGTGCAAGATATTATACAATCACTGGCAGAGACCTTACATATAACATTAGAGATGAAACTGTTTTCTTTCCATCAACAGTTGATGTTATTACAGAACCAATTAACTGTTCAGATTAGGTTACATACCAAATCCCATCCCCCTGTTTCAGTAGAAAAACGGTTTTCTAAAACCCCTACCCCTGTGTTTGGGCTAATGCTAGATAGAAACTTTTAGCTTTTAAATACAATATCATAGTCCACATCCTTTCCTATGTGCTTGGTTACATACTTGCATACCGCTTCACTATCATAGATCGGTTGATAGTCTCCTACTGATACATTGCCCATTCCATGCTTCACTTCCTGGTAAGTCATGTCTGTATTAGTGCCAATAAGCATGTGAACGTGTTTGTTGTTGTAATCTCCCTTGTCTCTCTCTGATACAAAGAATGCCTGTTCTACCTTGTTAGATCGATATAGAAGCTTTGTAAGCCAGTTTCTTACTGTCATTGTGTGAATCTTGTAAGGTGTTCTACAAGTTGCAAAGTAATTCCATTGAAATTGCTGGATGAAGTCTGCGTAATCTTTTGATAAATTCATTCTCTTAAGTTTATGCAATAGCAGGGATTAAGGTAGTCCATGCCCTTGCTGGTTATTAAATACTTGGAATTGGAATGAATTTTATTTGAATACTCAATAAAAAAACGACTAAATTTGAATAGTGAAAATCAGTGTTGTTAGAAATAGAAAAGGCAACTCTGCAGGCAACTAAAAAAAAGAAGTCCCAAAAACACAGGGCTTTCAGGACTATACAGCGGAGAGACAGGGATTCGAACCCTGGCGACGGTTGCCCGTCGACAGATTAGCAATCTGCTCCATTACCACTCTGGCACCTCTCCTAAATAATGGAGCACAAAAGTAAGTGTTCCGAGATAAGAAAGCAATCTTTTTTTAAATTATTCTGGGTATTCTATTCGGAGTTGATAAACGTTAATCAATTTGCGTAATAGAACCTTTTTAACTGTCTCTATTTCAGCCAATGTTATGTTAGAAGCATTAAACTGACCCTCCTCCATTTTACCTGATATTATCTTTTCAATAAAAAGATCTAACTGACCTATATCTGGTGCTTTTAGGCTTTTAGAAGCTGCCTCCACTGCATCTGCCATCATTAAAATAGCAGTCTCTTTTGAGAAAGGTCTGGGTCCTGGATACTGAAAATCTTCAATATTAGTTCCTTCCGGATCAAACTCTAATTGCTTCTTGTAAAAATAATATACACTGGACGTACCGTGATGTGTTCGAATAAAATCAATCACCCTGTCGGGGAGCTTATTTTTTTGTGCTATCAAAATGCCATCCAATACATGGTCAATGATAATTTTTGCACTTTGTTTGGGCGTGAGGGAATCATGAGGTGAATCGGGGGCAATTTGATTTTCAGAAAAATATTTGGGCTGCTTGAGTTTTCCAATATCATGGTACAATGCCCCCACTCTAACCAATAGGGTATTGGCTCCAATTTCATTCGCAGCAGCTTCAGCAAGATTAGCCACCTGTAGTGAGTGATGAAAGGTACCTGGCGCTTGATCAGAAAGTTCTTTTAGTAGTTTTGAATTGGTATCAGAAAGTTCGAGTAATGAAACATCTGAAACTAAACCAAAAAGTTTTTCATAGATATAAATCAAGGGTTGAACAAAAAGCATTAATAGGCCGTTAAGTAGAAATAATCCAATGGTTAATACATCAATTTTCAAAAAAGTTCCTTCTTGTATTATCGTAAAAGCGATGTAAGCAATCAGATAGACTAAAACGATTTGACCCACCGAAATAAATAAATTGGCCCGTCTGTATAGTTGATCTATGGACTGAATAGTAACTATCCCAGCCACAATCTGAAGAAATACAAATTCAAAACTATTAGGAACAATAAATCCTATGAGAAGTACTGTAAGTACATGAGCAAAAAGACCTAAACGGGCATCAAAAAAAGCTTTGATAATGAGTGGTAATATACAAAGTGGAGTAGCAAAAATGAGAGCTGTATTATAGCCAATTAAAACAGTTGTCACAAATACTACAAACACAATGTTAAAAAAGATAAATGTGAGCTTTCGGTTGTTTTCATAAATTGAAAAACGGTATTTGTAAAGGAATAAAAGCAATAACGAAAAGGTTAGGATTATTAAAATAGAATACCCAATAAGTACCCAAATAGAACTTTGATCGTCGTTTTCTAGCATCGAAAACTCCTTCCGTAGAGAACTTAATGTTTCGAAATGACTCTCGTCAACCATTTCACCCTCTGCGATGATTAATTCACCCGAGGCTACAACCCCTCTAGAAAGAGAAATATTCTGTAAAGTTTGATCGACTGTATTCTGATAAAAAACAAGATCTAGAGCAACATTTGGAGTAATTAACTCAAAAAAGAAGTCGTTGAAACTCTCAAAATACACGTCATAATTAGACTCCTCAAACCATTTAGATAAACTCTCAAAAAGAGAATCCGATTTAAAAAGTTCCTTCACATTAAGAGGAATTTCTACATTATCTTGGATTAATAAAATTTCTTCGTTCCCTTGATGAATATAGTTTGGAGGGAGCACACCGTTCTCATATATTTTTTTTAATATGCTTTCTCCAAATTTATATACGCTGTCAAAAACCATAGGGTTATTAATTGAAGGAAAAAAGCGAGAAAATTCGTCTTGATACCTTGTAAAAACAAGCTCCTTTATTTTTATATCACTCCTTAAATACGGTTTTAATGAACTTAACGCAGCTTCCTGATCTGCTTTTACTTCTTGTTCTGATTTTAAAATGGAAAAATCAAAAGGGGCATAATAACTTGGGTACTGCCATGCTCTCCCTTTTTGAAACTCATATTTGAATTGACCCCCAATAGGAAAAAGATAAAGAATAAGTAATGAACTAGAAAGAATCAGTATAGACTTATAAAGTATATTCTGCTTTGCCACCAAGTAATTCCAGAAGGTTTTCAAAATCAATATTTATATTCAAAATTACACAATCTAATTGTTATGTTAGCTATTTTCAAAACAGTTCGGGGGTTGGGGAAAAGAAATCCCTATTTTTGCATTTGAAATAGAAGCATACGTTTTAAAAAAATAATTTGGAATACGGTATTTGTCATCTAAGCATCGTCCCGATGCGAAAAGAAAATAATCATAGGAGTGAGATGGTTTCGCAACTCTTATACGGAGATTGTTTCAAGATCATTGGAAAAAAAAAGGAATGGTACCATATTAGCACCTTACTAGACGACTATACCGGTTGGATTGACCACAAACAAGCTCAGCAGATTACCAAAGAAGAAGCGGAAGATATTGGCGTGCAATCTACAGCATACACGACACAACTCATTGATTATATTGAGACACAAAACAATCAACTCACTACACTAGTTATAGGAAGTAATATAAGTGGTGCTTCATTATTAAACCAATCGTATTCTGGGCCCACCATCAGCGTAAAAAGTAAAAAAGAAAAACTCCTAGAGACAGCCTCATTATATTTATATGCACCTTACCTGTGGGGAGGAAAAACTCCTATGGGAATTGACTGCTCAGGTCTTACCCAAATGATTTATAGAATCAACGGGTACCAGATCCCTAGAGATGCTTCACAACAGGCGGAATTAGGAAATACATTGAGTTTTATTGATGAAAGTGAACCTGGAGATCTTGCCTTTTTTGACAATGATGAGGGTAAAATTATTCATGTAGGGTTACTCCTTGAAAATAATTACATTTTGCATGCACATGGAAAGGTTCGAATCGATCGTATCGATCAAACGGGAATCTACAATCTAGATACTCAACAACATTCTCATACGTTAAGAATCATCAAAAAAATTATATAAAAAAAAGCCTTCAGTAATTGAAGGCTTTTTTGTATTTAAAAGCGATTTTTATTCTAGAAGACCTTTCATCTTCATAAATCCTTCATTGTCTCCAAGAGTACCGTATATGTTCATCAACGTATTGACGGCTTCTTCGTTTTTACTTATCCCAATAAGTTTTTCTAGAATAGGCACACACTCTTTATATATCTCTTCACGAGCTATTTTAAGAACCTCATATCGAGCATTGTCTGTTCTAGAGTTTCCTAAAGAATTCATTTCTTCAACAATTTCTGTCTCCCCTTGTAAGATTAAAGAAACTAAATTCAAGTATCCTGATTCAGAGTCCGGATTGAGCTCGATCGATTTTTCATAATACCCTCTCGCTTCAGAAGCGTTTCCACGTTGTGCATTTACTACTCCTAGATTAAAGTAAAGTGATCCATTATTTGGATCTTGTGCTATGGCTTCTTTCATCAATTCCTCAAAACGATCATTTTCATTGAGTTGAATGTATAAATTTGCCTCTGTTAAAATTAAATTTAAATCTTTAGGGTTTGATTTTCTTGCTTCTTTTACAGCAGCCATTGCGTTCTCATCATCTCCCAATTGTGCATAAATCAAAGCAATATTTTTGACAATCTCGGGGAATTTTGACTCAGATGTTTCCTCTCGAAAATCAGTATACTCCTTAGTCTTTTTATAAAGATTAAATTCTGTCTCTGAAAATTCAACTTCTTCACCAGATTCTACTGACTTAGCAACATAGCGAGTCGTTATTCCTTCATAATTGATGTCTTTCAAAAGATTGTAATACTTTAATGAAGCATCATAATCAGCGGCGTTTACTGAACTAGAGGCTGCATAATAAAGATAATCTTCATTGGTTTCGGTATTGATCGTATAAGCTAAAAATAATTTACTTGCAGCCTGTGCAAATCGTTTTTCTGCATTGTCCTCAATAGCACTGTTTACTATATCTGAAGTTAGTGTTTGCAGTTGTGCATCATAACCTGTGTCTACTCCACCTGAAGCTTTAAATGCTTGGTATTTCTCAAAAGCCGCTTCAAAATTCTTATTGGCTTGGTCTATTTTAGCTTCCAGATAGATTTTTTGATTTAAAACTTTAGCATCAGCAAGTTCAAAAATGGCGGCACTTGACTCTAAAAGACTTGTTGCTCCTGAAACATCACCAGAATCAAATAGCTTAATCGCTTTTTTGATCTCCTTTTTTTGTCCAAAAGAAAGGGAGATCGATAAAATAAAAAGTAATACTATGTTCGTTTTCATTGTAATTTATAATTGTTTGGTTGATATTATTCAATAATAGTGCCATCGTTGATATCGATGTCATTTACATCTTCAATGGGGGTGTCATCATTCATTACTTTTGCAACCGCGGCAATGGTATCATCGCCTTTCAGATTAATTAATCTTACTCCTTGTGTTGCTCTTCCCATGACACGCAATGCAGCAACCTCCATTCGGATGGCAATTCCAGATTTATTGATGATCATCAAATCATCTGTATCAGTAACCGTTTTGATGGTCACAAGCTTACCTGTTTTATCGGTAATGGAAATAGTTTTAACACCTTTACCACCTCTGTTGGTAATACGATAATCATCTAAACTAGAACGTTTTCCATATCCATTTTCTGAAACAACTAATATATTTGCATCCATATCATTAACTGCAACCATACCTACCACTTCATCTTTAGAGTCCGCAAGTGTAATCCCTCTAACTCCAGAAGCTCCACGACCCATAGGACGTGTTTTGCTCTCTTCAAAACGAATAGCTTTACCAGACTTGACTGCCAACATTACATGACTGTTTCCATTAGTTAATTTAGCCTCTAAAAGCTCGTCGTCTTCCCTAACATTGATGGCGTTAATTCCATTAGCGCGAGGTCGAGAATATTGCTCCAAAGAAGTTTTCTTCACTTGTCCTTTTTTAGTCGCCATAATCACATAATGATTATTGATGTATTCCTCATCTTTTAGATCTTGGGTGCATATAAAGGCCTGAACTTTATCATCTTGTTCAATATTAATCAAGTTTTGAATTGCACGCCCTTTTGCAGTCTTGGAACCCTCAGGTATTTCATAAACTCGCATCCAGAAACATTTTCCCTTTTGGGTGAAAAATAGCATGTACTGATGGTTGGTTCCAACAAACAAATCTTGAAGGAAATCTTCATCACGAGTCGTAGAGGCTTTTTGTCCTACCCCTCCTCTATTCTGCGTTTTGTATTCAATAAGTGGTGTTCTTTTGATGTAACCAGCGTGAGAGATTGTGATTACAACTTGCTCATCAGGAATCATGTCCTCCATGCTAAAGTCACCTCCAGCGTATTCAATATTTGAGCGGCGTTCATCACCATATTTATCTTTGATCTCAACAAGCTCCAATTTGATGATTTCCATTCTCCGTTCTTTCTTGTCAAGAATGTCTTTTAAATCCGCAATAGTAACCAACAAATCATTGTATTCTGTTCTGAGTTTGTCTTGTTCTAATCCTGTCAATTGTCGCAAGCGCATCTCAACGATAGCCTTGGCTTGTATTTCGGACAGTTTAAATTGTTTAATCAAATTCTCACGAGCAGCATCTGCGCTTTGAGAAGCTCTAATAATTTTGATCACTTCATCAATATTATCTGAAGCAATAATGAGGCCTTCTAATATATGTGCACGATCTTCCGCTTTTCGAAGTTCAAATTGAGTTCTACGAACAACAACATCATGCCTATGCTCAACAAAATGATGAATCATCTCTTTTAGATTCAACATCTGAGGTCTTCCTTTTACTAGCGCAATATTATTTACACTAAAAGAAGATTGAAGAGCGGTGTATTTATATAATTTATTGAGGACGATATTGGGAACTGCATCTCGCTTTAAGATGTAAACAATCCGCATACCATTTCGATCCGATTCATCACGAATAGAACTGATTCCCTCTAACTTTTTGTCGTTGACCATTTCAGCGGTCTTACGAATCATTTCTGCTTTGTTAACTTGATAGGGTATTTCGGTGACGATGATACATTCACGCCCGTTGACTTCTTCAATATTCGCTTTTGCTCGGATAACAATTCGTCCACGTCCAGTTAAAAAAGCTTCACGAACACCATCATATCCATAGATAGTTCCTCCAGTGGGAAAATCTGGAGCTTTAATGGTTTTAATTAATTCCTCAATGGTAATGTCATTGTTTTCGATATACTGGATCGTACCATCAACAACCTCTGTTAAATTGTGTGGTGGCATATTTGTTGCCATACCCACTGCGATTCCTGAAGCACCATTGATTAAAAGATTCGGCACACGAGTAGGTAGTACTGTTGGCTCTTTTAATGTATCGTCAAAATTAAGCTGAAGATCAACAGTTTCTTTGTCAATATCAGCCAATAAATCTTCAGAGATCTTTTGCATTCTGGCCTCAGTATATCGCATTGCAGCAGGACTATCACCATCTACAGAACCAAAGTTTCCTTGACCATCTACTAAAAGGTAACGTAAACTCCACTCCTGGGCCATACGTACCATCGTATCATAGACAGAACTATCACCATGCGGGTGGTATTTACCTAAAACCTCACCTACAATACGTGCAGATTTCTTGTGTGCTGTGTTGGCTCGAATACCTAATTCATGCATTCCAAATAAAACACGTCGGTGAACTGGCTTTAAACCATCTCGTACGTCAGGAAGTGCACGTGACACTATGACAGACATTGAATAATCAATGTATGCTGACTTCATTTCATCTTCAATGTTGATTGGAATGATTTTATCTCCCTCGCTCATATATCTAAATTATATTAACGCTAAAATAAGGAAACACAAGACAATATATCCTATTTTACAAGGTGTTAATTGTTAAAATTATTAACAGAAAAAGAGTTGATTTTTGTTATAAATAATTATCCCTCAACTTTTGAAATCTTAATAATTTTTTGTCTATTAGCAGAGAGCAATAAACATTGGTCTGCTTTTTGAAGTAGAAACAAAAAAAATAAGATTATGGATGATAATTTTTCACCTCGAGTAAAAGATGTAATAGCATACAGCAAGGAAGAAGCGCTAAGGCTAGGTCATAATTTTATCGGTACAGAACACCTAATGTTAGGGATTTTAAGAGATGGAGGCGGCAAAGCCATAGCTATTCTTAACTCTATCGAGATCAACTTAGACGAATTAAGAAGAAAAGTAGAAATCTTAAATCCAGCAGCTCTAGAGGATGCACAATTAATAAATGACAAAAAAAATCTTCATCTTACAAGACAAGCTGAACGTGCATTAAAAACAACGTTTTTGGAGGCAAAACTCTTTCAAAGCGAGTTAATTAATACTGTTCACCTTTTACTTTGTATCTTAAGAAATGAAAATGATCCTACGACTAAATTGTTGACAAAATTAAATGTCGATTACGATTTAGTTAAAGAACAATTCAAGCTTATGTTGGCCAATGATACAGACACTTATGATGACATCTCTGCTACTTCATCCTTTCCTGAAGAGAAGAATGAGGGTGAAGAAAAAGAAAATCCTTTTATCCCAACATCGGAATCCAAAAGCAATAAAAAAACAAAAACACCCGTCTTAGACAACTTTGGACGTGATGTTACTTTGCTTGCAGAACAAGAAAAACTAGACCCTGTTATAGGCCGGGAAAAAGAAATTGAAAGAGTTTCTCAAATTTTGAGCCGACGGAAGAAAAATAATCCCCTTTTAATTGGAGAGCCAGGTGTTGGTAAATCAGCAATTGCGGAGGGACTTGCCCTTCGAATTATTCAAAAAAGAGTTTCACGAGTCCTTTACAATAAACGAGTAGTCACCTTAGATCTTGCCAGCCTGGTTGCCGGTACAAAATATAGAGGGCAATTTGAAGAGCGCATGAAAGCGGTGATGAATGAGTTAGAAAAAAATGATGATATCATTTTATTCATTGACGAAATTCATACCATAGTTGGCGCAGGAGGTGCAACGGGAAGTCTCGATGCGTCTAACATGTTCAAACCAGCATTAGCAAGAGGAGAAATTCAATGTATTGGTGCAACTACTTTAGATGAATACCGTCAACATATTGAAAAGGATGGTGCTTTAGAACGTCGTTTTCAAAAAGTGTTAGTTGAACAAACTACACCCGAGGAAACATTAGAAATACTTGAAAATATTAAAGATCGCTATGAAAGTCATCACAACGTAAATTATACCCATGAAGCTTTGAAAGCTTGTGTAGAGCTTACAGATCGCTACATGTCAGATCGCTTTCTTCCAGACAAAGCAATTGATGCTCTTGATGAAGCAGGATCACGTGTGCACATCAACAACATGAGTGTTCCCAAAGAAATCATTGATCTGGAAAAACAACTTGATGAAATTCGAGAGTCAAAAAATACCGTTGTCAAAAAACAAAAGTATGAAGAGGCAGCCAAACTAAGAGACGATGAAAAGCGCGTTGAGCGTTTGCTAATTGAAGCTCAGGAGAGATGGCAAGAAGACTCTAAATTGAATCGGGTCACTGTAAATGAAAATAATATTGCTGATGTTGTTTCCATGATGACCAACATCCCAGTAAATAAAATTGTTAACTCTGAAAAAAGTAAACTTTCAAAACTTTCTGGCTTAATTGGAGAAAAACTAATCGGACAAAAAGAAGCCATTGAAAAAGTAGTCAAGGCAATTCAGAGAAATCGTGCAGGCCTTAAAGCGCCCGACAAACCAATTGGATCTTTTATTTTCCTTGGACAAACAGGAGTAGGTAAAACACAGTTAGCCAAAATTCTAGCGTCCGAAATATTTGATTCTGAAGAGAATCTAATTCGCATCGACATGAGCGAATACATGGAAAAATTTGCTATCTCAAGATTGATTGGAGCACCCCCAGGCTATGTTGGTTATGAGGAGGGTGGACAATTGAGCGAAAAAGTTAGAAGACGCCCTTACTCTGTGATTCTTCTTGATGAGGTTGAAAAAGCACATCCTGATATTTTTAATATGCTTTTACAGGTTTTAGATGATGGTTTCCTAACGGATAGCTTGGGTAGAAAAGTAAATTTTCAAAATACTATTATCATAATGACCTCAAACATTGGGGCACGCCAAGTAAAAGATTTCGGAACAGGATTAGGTTTTGAAACGGCAGCTCAAAAGGCACAAACTTCTGATATTGAAAAGGGAGTAATTGAAAAAGAACTAAAGAAAACCTTTTCGCCAGAATTCTTGAATCGTATTGATGATATTGTGATTTTCAATGCATTAGAACAAAAAGATATTCGTAAAATTGTTGATATTGAACTAGAGAAACTTATTTTACGTATTGAAAAATTAGGATACCAGGTTACTGTAACTGATACCGCAAAAGAATTTATTTCAGAAAAAGGATTTGACATAAAATATGGTGCTAGACCATTAAATAGAGCCATTCAAAAACATGTTGAAGATTTAGTTGCTGAACATGTAGTCAGCAATACAATTAAAGAAGGAGACCTTATTAAAATTGATAAAAACAAAAAAGAGGACGCCCTTCAGCTAGATGTAAATCAACAAATTGAGAGTTCTTCATAAATTAGGCCTCTCATTATATAAATCCATTAAAAGGACTTCAAAAAACCCTTTATTTTTATTCATTAAATAGAATAAACCCAGTGCATTTGTGTTATTTTTGCACTTAATTTTATTATTTGAACCTATTACTCTTGTCTCAGGAGTTTAATTTTATCTTATGAAGGTTTTGAAATTTGGTGGAACATCCGTTGCTACCTCAGAAAGCTTGAAGCTTGTTGTTGAAATTATTAAAAAATCAACAAAACAAAAACAACTTGTTGTAGTGTCTGCTTTGGGTGGTATTACCAATTTATTAGTTGAAATGGCAACAGCTGCCAGCAGAGGAGAAAAGAACTTCAAAGCACATATCAAAACTGTTGAGGACCGTCACTTAGCTATTATTTTAGACTTTATTCCTGTTACGAAACAAAGTGGTAGCATCAGTTTTTTGAAGTCAAAAATAAATGAATTAGAAAGTGTTCTTGAATCACTATTTACCCTTAAAGAATTGACCTCAAAAAGTCTAGCCAAAATTTCTAGTTATGGTGAAATTCTCTCCAGTACAATTATATATGACCTTTTTAAATATCAAGGAATTGATGTTACCTTAAAAGACTCTAGGGATTTACTTTTTACTCAAATCGTAAATGATAGAGAAATTATTGATCACAAAAAAAGTTCTGATAAAACTCAAAAATTTGTAAAACAAGAAACTGCAGCAGTTATCATAGTTCCAGGATTTATTGCCAGCGATGAAAACGGTGACATAACAACTCTTGGAAGAGGGGGCTCTGATTTTTCTGCAGCCTTATTTGCTAATTTTATCGATGCATCAGTATTGGAAATTTGGACTGACGTAAGTGGCATGTTTACTGCGCATCCAAAATTAGTGTCTCAAGCACTACCCATTCCAAAGCTTTCATATCACGAGGCCATGGAACTCTCCCATTTTGGAGCAAAAGTGATTTACCCTCCCACTCTTCAACCCATTATTGAAAAAGAAATACCTATGTTGATCAAAAATACTTTTGATCAGGACGCAGCAGGTACTGTGATTGATTCTAAAGGAACAATTGAAGGTGGCAATGGAACTGTTGTAAAAGGTGTTAGCCATATTGAGAATGTTGCATTGGTAAGTCTTGAAGGAAGTGGAATGATTGGCATTCCTGGTTTCTCTAAACGTTTGTTTGAATGCCTATCCAATAAAAAAATAAATATAATAATGATTACGCAAGCCTCATCTGAGCATTCAATTTGTTTAGGCGTAAGGTCTGAAGATGCCCAAGTTGCTAAAAAAGCAATTGATGAACATTTTGCATTTGAAATTTCATTAAATAAAGTAGCCCCAGCAGTAGTTGAAACGAAAATGACCAACATAGCTGTTGTAGGTGACCGAATGAAAGATCATCAAGGTATAAGCGGAAAATTATTCAGTAGCCTAGGGGCAAACAAAATCAATATTAGAGCTATTGCACAAGGAGCTTCAGAACGTAACATTTCAATTATTATTGATGAAAAAAATACCCAAAAAGCTTTAAATACAGTTCATGAAAGCTTTTTTGAAGAACAATCCAAAGAATTAAATTTATTCATTACAGGAGTTGGTAATGTAGGGGGAAAACTCATTGAACAAATTCACCGTCAACAAGCATACTTATTGGAACATTTACGCTTAAAAATACGTGTGATTGCGCTTTCCAATTCAAGTAAAATGTTACTAAATGATGGACAAATTGATTTATCTGAATGGAGAGATCAGTTAAACAACAGTGCAACCAAGGCCAACCGTGATGCCTTTTTTGAACACATCCAAAAGTTGAATTTACGTAACAGTATTTTTATTGATAATACAGCAAATGAAAATATAGCAAATGAATATGGACGCTACTTAGTAAATAATATAGGTGTGGTTACCTGTAATAAAATCGCATGTGCAAGTACCCTTAGCAACTACATAGACCTTAAAAAAACAGCACGTAGATTTGGAACTCCTTTCCTTTTCGAAACTAATGTTGGTGCGGGACTACCCGTAATTGATACACTGAATAATCTGATTGCCTCTGGAGATGAAATTGTTAAAATTCAAGCCATCTTATCTGGGAGTTTAAACTTTGTATTTAACAAATTTACATCTGAGACTTCCTTTATAGAAATAGTCCAAAGCGCACAAAAAGAAGGGTATACAGAACCAGACCCAAAAATAGATTTAAGCGGAGTTGATGTTGCAAGAAAAATATTGATTTTAGCAAGAGAAAGTGGATTTTTACTTGAATTGAGTGATATAGAAAACAACACCTTTCTTCCAGAAGAGGTGTTGAATAGTAATTCAAATGAAAGTTTCTATGAAATGATTGAAAAAAATGAAACCCATTTTCAAAATTTACTTGCTAGTGCAAATGAAAAAGGAGCTCGTTTAAAATATGTAGCTCAATTAGAAAATGGAAAAGCTAGTGTTGGACTTCAAGAGATTAATCCAAGTCATGACTTTTATAATTTAGAAGGAAGTGATAATATTATCTTATTTTATACAAATCGCTATAAAGACCAACCTTTAATTATAAAAGGTGCTGGTGCTGGTGCTGAAGTTACAGCAGCTGGAATTTTTGGAGATATCATTAGAATTGGAAAACGCTAGTTTATGGATCAAATAGAGATTTTTTGTCCTGGTAGTGTTGCAAATATTTCCTGTGGGTTTGATGTATTGGGTTTTTGTTTGGATCCCATAGGTGACATAATGCGGGTGACAAAAACAGTTACTCCTGGGATAACCATTGGAACAATAACCGGTCAAGATTTACCCAAAGATCCTCAAAAAAATGTTGCCAGTGTCGCAGCTATAGCTTTATTAAATGCACATCCTAGTAAATACGGCTTTAGAATTGATATAGAGAAAAAAATCAAACCAGGAAGCGGAATTGGAAGTAGTGCTGCCAGTGCTGCTGGAGCAGTATTTGCTATAAACGAACTAATGGGAAGGCCGTATAGTAGAAATGAATTAGTTCAATTCGCAATGGCCGGAGAAGCATTAGCAAGTGGGGCTGCGCACGCAGACAACCTTGCACCTGTTTTACTTGGCGGTTTCACTTTAGTGAGAAGCAATGCTTCATTAGACATAATTAAACTTCCAAGCCCACCAGAATTGGTGGCAACGGTTATTCATCCCAAAATTGAATTAAAAACAATCCATTCTAGAGCCATTCTTAAAAAAACAATTCCTTTAGATAAAGCCGTTCAACAATGGGGAAATCTAGGTGCTTTTGTAAGTGCGCTGTATACAAATGACTACGCTTTACTTTCTAGAAGTTTAAAAGATAAAGTAATTGAGCCTTACAGAGCCATGCTTATTCCAAAGTTTAAAGAAGTAAAGGCTGCCGCTATTAAGGCTGGCGCATTAGGAAGCGGAATCTCTGGATCAGGCCCTTCAATTTATGCTCTTTCAAGGGGCATTAAAATTGCAGAAGAAGTTGGAGTTGCAATGAAAACACAATTTGAGGAATTAGAATTGGAATATGAAGTACATATTTCAAAAATCAATAATGAGGGTATAAAAATACTGCACTAATCAATGAAGTACTTTAGTTTAAATCATAATTCTCAAGACGTTTCTTTTCTAGACGCAGTAAGAAAAGGGTTGGCTCCGGACCGTGGTCTTTATTTCCCAAATGAAATACCAAAACTTCCAGAAGTTTTTTACAATAACATTAAAAATTTTTCAAATCATGACATTGCGTTTCAAGTTATAAAGCCTTTTGTAGGAGACGATATTCCCGTAGATCGTTTGAGAAAAATCGTTGAAGACACCCTAAACTTTGATTTTCCAATCGTTCCTATTACTGAAACAATGGCAACTTTAGAGTTATTTCAGGGACCGACGCTTGCTTTTAAAGATGTTGGGGCTCGGTTTATGGCTCGCTGTTTGTCCTATGCCAATGAAGTGAAAAAAACAGACAAGCTTACCATCCTTGTTGCTACCTCAGGGGATACTGGAGGGGCCGTCGCCGATGGATTTTACAAGGTTGAAGGAATTCAAGTTGTAATTTTATACCCCAAAGGAAAAGTAAGCGAAATTCAAGAAAAACAACTTACCACCCTAGGGGAAAACATTACTGCAATAGAGGTAAATGGAACTTTTGACGATTGTCAAGATATGGTAAAAAGTGCCTTTATTGATGCTGATTTAATTCGGAGTATGCCATTGACATCTGCCAACTCAATCAATATTGCACGTTGGCTCTCACAAATGTTCTATTATTTTATTGCCTTTAAAAATAGAATTACACCCGATAAGAAACTTGCTGTTTCTGTACCCAGTGGTAATTTTGGAAATATATGTGCTGGGTTAGTGGCGAAAGAAATGGGACTTCCCATAGATCAATTTATAGCAAGCACAAATATTAACGATACCGTTCCCAATTATTTAAATTCAGGAACTTATTCCCCTAAGAAATCTAAGCCCACTCTCTCAAATGCAATGGATGTCGGAGATCCTAGTAATTTTATAAGAATTCAAAAACTATTTAACAACGATATTTTTAAACTTAAAAAAATTCTTAAAGGGTACCATTACACAGATTCACAAACCAAAAAAGCAATCAAAGAAATTTATGAAATTTCTGGTTACATAGCAGACCCGCATGGTGCCATAGGGTATTTAGGATTAAAAGAATTTTTAGAAAGCACTTCTGACGCCTATCAGGGTTTGTTTTTTGAAACAGCTCATCCTATAAAGTTTGTTGAAACAGTAGAAAACACACTAAAAACATCTATTGAAGTTCCCGAGCGTCTTAAAGGAATTTTAAATCGCAAAAAGGAGAGTGTTTCAATACAAACCTATGAGCAATTAAAATCTTTTTTACTCGAGAGCTAATCTATTGTTAATGGAGGAAGAATAAAATCATCCAGCGCACTCTTTTCAAGCATTACTTTTTCAATCTCCTGCCAACTTCGGGGAGCATCTTTAGATAAATTTACGGGTCCCTCAGCTGTAATTAAAATATCATCTTCAATACGAATTCCTATATTCCACCATTTCGGGTCGCAGGGACTTCCTTCTGGTACATAAATTCCGGGTTCAACGGTGATTACCATGTTTGGAGCTAAATTTTCATACAAACCAGGGTCATGTACATCTAATCCAATGTGATGTGCAATCCCATGCGGTAAATAGCGTCTATACTCCTTCGACTCTTGTATTAATCCTAATTCTAGAAGACCGGTTTTAACCACTTCATAGGTAGCCTCAGATATTGCAGTGAAACTGGCTCCTGCGACTGCTGCATTAATTCCAGCGGTTTGTGCATCATAAACGATTTGATATAGTGCTTTTTGTTCTGGTGTAAAAGTTCCAGACACGGGAATTGTTCGGGTAACATCAGCAGTGTAGCCTTTGTACTCAGCTCCTAAATCCATCAATATTAACTGATTTTTTAAATCGGTCTTATCGTTAGTAATATAATGTAAAACACATGCGTTATCTCCTGCCCCAACAATTGATGGATAGCCTTCATGTGCTGCTCCATATTTTTTAAAAACCAATTGATGAATCCCCTGAACTTCTCGCTCTGTCATCTCGGGATGGATTGCTTTCATGACTTCTAATTGACCTTGAGTAGAAATACGAACTGCCTTCTTAATTAATAGAATTTCCTCTTCGGTTTTATTTTCTCTTAAACTAGCCATAAAAGAACCCAGTTGGTTTATGTCGAAATTATAATCCTTTAATAAGAATGCACTTTGTTTTTTTAAATCAGTAAGAACCGTTCCCTCTCCTACCCTCATAAAATCTATAATAACCGGATCATCTTTCAATGAACTATCCCGTTCCATCATGTAATAAATTCTTTTTTTAAGAGGGATGACTTCCGACTCTACTGCACTTCTTATTCGTTGGTAAAGGCGATAACGATCCGCGTCAAAATTATCGGGATAGTTAATTACATTTTTAAAATGTTTTTGTAAGTCAAATAAATCACTAGAGTCATTTTTATTGTCCCGGACGTCATTTTTAAAATCAAACATTAAAACGCTATCAAAACGAGAAAAGTCATTTTGCTCAGTAGAAAAATCTTTTTTACTTGCAACTCGATCTAATCCCATTTTTCGGGCTCCTTCAACACCCAATTGTCTACCGTTCCACATTTCATTATTAGCATCTCTTTCTCTTACATAAAGCTTCTCAAAGTAAGTCCCCTCTGAATCTTTTTGAGGAGAACTATAAACTATTAAAACGGCATGTGGCTCATTCCATCCTGTCAAGTAGTAAAAATTTGGATCTGGATGGTATTCAAAATCCACGTCATTGGCGCGATTACGTACTGGGGCAGAAAAATACACCGCTACACTATTATTTGGAAGTTTTTCACGTAATTGTTGACGCTGTTTTTTATGAAATTCAGAAGAAAGTTCCGACTTTTGTGCTGCAATTGAAAGGGGAGAAAATAGTAGCCCAAGAAAGCAGATGATCGGGACATAAACTCTTGTGAGGTTTCTTGAAATTAGCATAATTAAATTTTATATGAACTTATGAAAAAAACTACACTTTACAATACACATTTGGCCTTGAATGCAAAGATGACTCCCTTTGGTGGATATGAAATGCCAGTTCAATATATTGGTGTGACAAAAGAACACCTTGCTGTAAGAAATAGCGTAGGCGTTTTTGATGTTTCACATATGGGAGAATTTTTAGTTTCAGGCGCTAAAGCATTTGATCTTTTGCAATATATATGTAGCAATGATATTTCAAAAATTAACATTGGTAAAGCACAGTATAATTATTTTCCAAATGAAAAAGGAGGTATTGTGGACGACCTTATCGTTTATCGTTTAAAAGAAACTGAGTATTTATTGGTCGTTAATGCATCTAACATCGATAAAGATTGGAATTGGGTTGAAAAACACAATTCCAATTTTGGAGCTTTACTTGAAAACAAATCCGAAGAAACAGCTCTTTTAGCCATTCAAGGACCAAAAGCTATTGAGGCCATGCAAAAACTAACTTCAATACCGCTAGCAGAGCTTCCTTATTATGCTCATACCACCGCTACCTTTGCAGGTTGTGAAAATACCTTGATTGCAACAACAGGTTATACGGGTGCAGGAGGAATAGAGATTTATTTTCCTGCAAATAAAGCTCCGGAAATATGGGCCTCGATCATGAAGGCTGGGGCTGACTATGAAATTACCCCAGCAGGACTAGCTGCCCGAGATACACTTCGTATAGAAATGGGTTATTGCCTATATGGCAATGAAATAAACGATAATACTTCTCCCCTAGCTGCTGGGTTGGGATGGGTTACTAAGCTTGAAACAGGGACGTTTAATTCTGAAATTTTAGCACTTCAAAAAAAGGAAGGCCTTTCAGAAAAACTTGTTGGCTTTTTATTAGAAACCCGAGGTATCCCAAGATCTGGTTATGAAATTGTAAATCGTGAGGGGAAAATTATTGGAACTGTAACTTCCGGTACGCAATCGCCCATATTGTCTCAAGGAATTGGATTGGGTTATGTGAAACTTGAATATTCAAAGCCTGGCAGTGAAATCGCGATACGTATCAGAGATAAAGATTGTCCAGCAATAATTATTAAACTACCCTTTATCAAAAAATAAAACTTGAAGTCTATTTTAATTTTAGGAGGAAGTGGATATATAGGCAATATACTTTACAAAGAACTTGCACCTTATTACAATACATTTGCAACCTATAATTCGTCTAAAGACTATACTCAAAACAAACACTTCTTCTATTTCAATATGGAAAAAGAAGGCCTCGAAGTCATTCTTAAAGAAGTTCAGCCTAAATTAATTATTTCTGCTTTACGTGGAGATTTTAATGCACAATTAGAAACCCATAATTTTTTGACAGAGTATATAAAAAACAAAAATTGCCGAATTCTTTTTTTATCCTCAGCAAACGTTTTTGATTCTTTTCAGCATTACCCATCATATGAATATGATAAGACTCTTTCAGAAAGTGTTTATGGACACTTTAAAATAAAAATCGAAAACCAACTAATGCGTTTAGCTGTAGGTAAATATTCAATCGTAAGATTGCCTATGATTTTTGGTCTTAATGCACCTCGAACCCTAGAAATTGACTCTGCGATTCTACAAAATAAACCCATTGAAGTTTTTCCAAATACAATTATTAATGTGAACAGCGATGTGCGACTAAAACAACAGATTCATTATTTAATCAATCAGCAAAAGACGGGTATTTTTCATTTGGGATCTTCAGATTTAATTTCACATTTTGATTTCATTAAAACAATAGTGGAAAAACGACACTATAACTTGGGCATATACAAGCAAGTGTTTACTTCAAACACCATTCGATATTTAGCAACTTTACCAAAAGAAAATAAACTTCCAAGCCACTTACTTCCAACCTATATGGATATAATTGATGATCTTACACTCGTTGACTCAGGAAAGCATCGCTAATTTTTTTATTTTAGCTTAAAATTATACAAAATGGGAAGAGCCTTTGAATTTCGGAAAGCTAGAAAAATGAAACGTTGGTCTGCGATGGCCAAAACATTTACTCGTATCGGAAAAGACATCGTCATGGCAGTCAAAGAAGGGGGGCCAGATTCTGAAAACAATTCTAGACTTCGTGCTGTAATTCAAAATGCCAAAGCAGCCAACATGCCCAAGGAGAATGTCGAACGAGCTATAAAGAAGGCATCCGACAAAGATACTGGTGACTTTAAAGAAGTTTTATTTGAGGGCTATGCACCCCATGGTATTGCCATTCTGGTAGAAACCGCAACTGACAATAATAATAGGACAGTTGCCAACGTTCGTTCCTATTTCAACAAAGCAAATGGCAACTTGGGCACTGCAGGTTCGGTAGAATTTATGTTTGACCGGACGTGTAATTTTCGAATTAATCCTACTGACCTTGATCCAGAAGAAATAGAACTAGAATTTATTGATTATGGTGTTGAAGAAGTATTTGTCGATGAAGATGGTTTGTTACTTTACGCTCCCTTCGAAAGTTTTGGAATATTACAACGAGAGCTGGAGAAAAGATCGTTTGAAATTCTTTCATCTGGTTTTGAACGCATCCCTCAAATCACAAAGAAACTCAACCCTGAAGCTCAAGAAGAGGTGTTAAGTTTGATTGAAAAAATTGAAGAGGATGATGATGTTCAACAAGTCTATCACGCACTAGATATCCAAGAATAATTAAAAGCTTCTTTCAGTCGAATATCCTTTCACTCCAATAAACAATGCTGCAAATTGCTGAAGGTCTTTTTTCTCGTCTGTTGAAGGTTTGAAATTAGGATGAACAATCACTTGTTTATTTTCATAATCAAAGGCAACCGGTACAATAGGAACTTTTGCTTTTTTAGCAATATGATAAAAACCTGTTCTCAACTTAGCAACTTTTTTACGTGTTCCTTCTGGAGCGAGTGCAATTCTAAACTTTTCATGTGCTTCAAATACTGCAACCATTGACTCTACCGCTCCTTTATTACCTGAGCGATCAATAGGAGCTCCACCCAAGCCTTTGAAGAACCAAGCCGTTAAAGGTGAGAACAGTTCCTTTTTTCCCACAAAATTGATCGACTCCCCCGAAATACTTCGAACCAATATCCCAATAAAAAAATCCCGCCAACTGGTATGTGGAACAACAGCAACGATATATTTTAGTTCTTTAGGAAAAGTTCCCACTAACTTCCACCCTAATAAACGGGTATAAATGAATTTAAAAAGAGCTTGTATCATTTTATTCTATTGTTAGAAAATCATCATCTGGAAAACCTATCAAAAAAAGTTGCTTTTTTGCACGGGTCATTGCAGTATATAACCACCGTAGATAATCTCTATCTGGACCCTCCGCAAGATAAGGTTTTTCAATAAACACATTTTCCCATTGTCCGCCTTGGGATTTGTGACAGGTTACTGCATAAGAATACTTCACCTGCAAAGCATTAAAAAAAGAATTGTTCTTGACTTTCAAAAACTTTTTATATTTTGATTTTTCAGAGGCATAATCTTGCAAGACCTCTTGATACAAACGGTTACCGTCTTCATATGAAAGGGAAGGCGTTTCTGACTTTAATGTGTCCAATAATAAAACAGTATCAAATGAATCTTCATCTGGATAATCTACCAAACTAACCGTTACTTTGGCAAATGAAAAACCATAAAGTTCTTTTTTGGATTGGATAGCATCTACACGAACTACATCACCATTTGCAATAAATCCAGGTTTTGATTCTGGAGAAAGCCAAAAATAATTGTTTTTAACAACCATCAATTGATCTCCAACTGAGAGTTCATCTTCTAGTCCTAGAATTCGCTTTCGAATATTTTCATTGTAAATATTGGCCCGCTTGTTTGAACGAACTATAAAAATAGTTTGATCCGTTCCTGAGTCATGAAACGCATTCTCAATTGCTTCAAAAAGATCCATTCCATTGTTGGTGTACAAAAGATCATCATACCCTTGAACGTCAAACTTAAATTGGTCGTAAACTTCATTATTTATCTGAGAGCGAAGTAATGTTGCATTATTTAATATGCCAGATCCTTTTGCCTGACGCACTACACTATCGAGTTTTACACTAAATATTTTATCAAAATGAAATTGTTTCAACTCTTCTTCATCAAGAGCTGGACTGATATTAAGATGAACTGGCGGCAGTTGGGCTGGATCACCTACAAAAATCAATTTACATTGATCGCCACTACTTACATACTGAACAACATCATGAAGTAAGGATCCGTTTTCAAAAAGTTTTGCATTCTGCCGGTCATCCCCTATCATTGATGCTTCATCAATAATAAAAATTGTTTTTCTGTATTTATTAACTTTTAACTGAAACTGCATCTTACCTCCAGATTCAGGCTTAGGATAATAAATTTGTTTGTGGATGGTTCTTGCTGAAAACCTAGAATAGGTTGACATAACTTTTGCAGCACGCCCTGTAGGTGCCATTAAAACAGCTTTGTGATCTGCGAACTTTAATTGCTTGACTAACGATCCAATAAGTGTGGTTTTCCCTGTTCCTGCATATCCTGTAAGAAGAAAGGCAATATTCTTCTCTTTTGAAAAAATGAAATCAGTAATCTCCGGAAACCATTCCCTTTGAGATTCGGTTGGTGCAAAAGGAAAACTAGCTTCTAGTTCTTGATAAAATTTATCTGGAGTCATGGAGTGATTGAAAGTCTAAATATAAATCATTTTAAATACTTTTCTGATTCAAAAAAAATTGTAGATTTGTTTTTATCAATTAATTTAAAATAATGAAAATAGGCATTCAAATCGTACTCTGGGTCGCATCTATCTTTTTTGCTTACAAGATTTATGATTCTATCAATGGTCCCATCAAATTTAATGAAGAAAAAAATGTTCGTTACACAAAAGTAATTAACCGTTTAAAAGACATTAGAACTGCTCAAATTGCACATCGAGATGTCAAAGGTGTTTTTTCTAACAACTTTGATAGTTTGATTAAGTTTATTGACGAAGGACAATTCACACTTATTGAAAAACGTGATTCTTCTTTTCTTGAATACGATCGCACCTACAGGATCGACATGTTACGTGAAATAATAGTAATTGATACTTTAGGAACAGTACCCGTTAAAGATTCCCTTTTTGGAACTTCTTTAAGCTATAAAAACATGGCTTTTATTCCTATTGAAGGAGTTGATGATCAGAAATTTGAAATCGCTGCAAAAGTGATTGACAAGAATGGTTACAAAGTCCCTGTATTTGAAGTGAAGGTGAAAAAGAATGTTATCCTCTTTGATCAAAACAAAGATTTGATAAAGCAAGAAAATGAAACGATAGCTGTTGATGGAGTAAATGGCCCTGAGATTATATTGGGATCTTTATCTAATGTTAGCACTAACGGAAACTGGCCAACTATTTTTGATGCCAAGCAGTAACAAAATCATACAACATAATGAATTATCCATTCACTCCTTTGTGAATGGATTTTCTTTTTGTACCCAATCCAAAGTTGACTTTTTACCCTCTAATCCTGATCAAAAAGAATTTAAAAAAGCTTTTGATGAGTTTATAGATTACTATCCAAAAAATACTTTTTCTGCTATTAGCTTAATTCATTTTGAACACCCCTCCACCTTTGTTCCAAAATCACTGTTTAGTGAAAAACATTTAGAACGATACTTGAGTCATTACAAAATAAATAAAGGAAATAACACCTTCCGTTTTGACTATAATGATGAAAATAGTCAAGTAAATGTCTATTCCTATCCCAATGAAATCCAAATCCTTTTAGAAACTTCAGAAAACAGTTTCCATGAAACCCATTACAACACGTTACTTTCACGAACCATCTTGAATCTGGCGTCGAAATCAGAAACAAAAATTCAACTTTATATTCACCTTCAAAAAGAAAGTATGGATCTCTTTTTAACAAAGAATAAGTCCATTATTTTTCACAACAAGTTTAGCACTCAAAGTGAAGATGAATTTCTTTATTATGTCTTTTTTGTGGTGGAACAGTTTGAATTGGAAAGTAATGCTTTTGAGATTGTCTTTTTAGGAAAAATAGATCTCTTTGCATCATTTTATGAAGCCATCAGACTTTATCATAACAATATTCATTTCCATCAAGAGATTATTATCAGTAAACAAGCAACTGAAAACCATAACGCCCCTTTTCTAGCACAATATTTTAGTTAATGAGAATCATTTCTGGCACGCACAAAGGTCGACGGATTTCAGCACCAAAAAACTTACCCGTTCGCCCAACCACAGACCGTTCCAAAGAAGGGCTTTTTAACATTCTTCAGCACCGTCTAGAATTTGAGTCGCTCACCGTTTTGGATCTTTTCTCTGGTACAGGAAACATGAGCTATGAGTTTGCCTCACGGGGTGTATCGAAAATTACAGCAGTCGATCAAAACCGACATTGTGTCAACTTCATTCAAAAAACAGCGGGAAATTTAGAATTAGATATTAATACTATACAATCAGAATGTATCACTTTCCTTAAAAAAAACACAAGTACGTTCAGTTTGATTTTTGCTGATCCCCCATATGACTGGGAAGCTGAAGCTTATTTGAACCTACTGGAGCAAGCAAAAAAATGTTTGGATGATTCGGGGATTATCATTTTTGAACATAGCAATTTCATTGACCTTTCCACTGGAGATGGGTTTGACTTCTCAAGAAATTATGGAGGAAGTGTATTTTCCTTTTTTGAATAAAAAAAGCAGGCCGATAAGCCGGATTCTGTCGAGTCTTATCATTTATCTGGATGTAAAATTACTTTTACATTCTAGCCGCCTACCCTTCTACATTGAACGAGCCGCTCTTAATTGTAGATATACTTGGCGTTGCACCGCATAGAGTTTACCTGGTTTCACTACAGCCGAACTGTACTTGCTTTCTGTTGCACTGGTCCGCTTCTTTCAAAGGACGGGTGTTACCCGCTATGCTGCTCTATGGTGTCCGGACTTTCCTCTCCTTTCAAATGAAAAGAGCGATAAGATAGCCTGCGGGACAAAGTTAGCCATTTGTTAATAATTAACGAGGAATATCACCCTTCATAAATAGAGATACTATAATCGGATTTATATCTTTGTAATTCATGGAATCATTTGTTGTATCGGCTTTAAAATACAGACCCACCTCTTTCGAAGAGGTAGTAGGTCAAGAAAGTATTACAAAGACACTACAAAATAGCCTTGACAGCAATCAACTGGCGCAAGCATTACTCTTTTGTGGTCCTAGGGGCGTTGGAAAAACATCATGCGCTAGGATCCTAGCCAAAAAAATAAACAGTGCCACAACTGCTGAGGATGGGGATTATTCTTTCAATATTTTTGAATTGGATGCCGCTTCAAATAATTCTGTGGAAGATATTCGAAAAATAAATGATCAAGTTCGGATTCCTCCCCAAGTAGGATCCCACAAAATATACATCATTGATGAGGCTCACATGCTTTCAGCAAATGCATTCAATGCCTTTTTGAAAACCTTAGAGGAGCCCCCAAAGCATGTAATTTTCATACTGGCTACTACTGAAAAAAATAAAATAATTCCTACAGTTCTATCTCGCTGTCAAGTTTATGATTTTAAAAGAATCGCTGTTCAAGACATTCAAAAATATTTAGAGAAAATTGCAATCGATCGAGGTTTAGTTTTTGAAGAAAATGCACTTTACCTAATTGCACAAAAGGCGGAGGGTGCCCTACGTGATGCTTTATCTATTTTTGATCGAATGGTGAGTTTTACTCAAGGAAATTTATCTGCTGTTGCTGTTGCTGAAAACTTAAATGTGCTTGATTACCAGACGTATGCAAATCTTGGCGAAATGATATTTAAAAATGATATACCAGGTATTTTAACTGCTTATGACGGTCTACTCCAAAGGGGTATTGATAGTTTAGAGTTTCTAAGCGGATTAGGTGGTCATTTTCGCAATTTGATGCTAGCTAAAGATCCCTCCACATTGAATTTAATGGAAGTTGGATCCAGTATAAAAGAAACTTACAGTAAAGACACTACTTCACTATCCCCTTCCTATCTTCTAGATGCTATTTCTTTAATTAATCAATGTGAAATAGGCTACAAAAACTGTAAAAATAGACGTGTTCATCTTGAACTTTGCTTGATGCAACTAGCTTCGCTCCATTTCAATGGAGAAAAAAAAAAGGGTACATAATCCCAGCATCGGAGCTTAAAAAAACATCAACTTCACTACCTAATACAACCGCCGATGAACCATCGGAAGAAAAAGAAAAAATTATTATTCAACTCGATTCAGATGTAATTTCTACTCCCACTATAGAAATGAATCAGGAAGTAGCAAGTCCAAGTGTACCCCAAGTCTCTGTTGTGAATGAAGGGGCATCCAAAGTTGAAGATCCTAATGAAGAATACAAACCTTCAAAACCTATCTCTTCTCAAGTTTCGGGATTTTCACTTTCTAGCATTGCACTAAAGAAGGCTGCTAAAGAAAAAAGTCAACCTAAAGTCATTGAGACAGAACTTCCGGAAGACCCTTTTGTACTCGAACAAGTAGAAATACTTTGGAATCAATATACAGACGATGTAAAAAAGGAGGGGAAAAGTAATATAGCTGCTGTTTTGAGTATGAATAAAGTGACTTTAAACGGTGGCTTTGAATTAGGTTTTATGGTTGCCAATGAAATGAATAAAGTAGAAATGGTAAGAGAAATGGAGCGTTTACTTCCGTTTTTACGCAATTCTTTAAACAACCAAAGCCTCACCATTGCACTAGAAATTAGTGAAACAACTAGAGAAGATTCAGTTTATTCACCGAATGAAAAATACCAGCATTTACTTAAAATAAACCCAAGCTTAGAAGACCTACGAACTACGTTTGATTTAGATTTTTAAATGAATTATAGATTGACTTTATAAAAAGTCAATCTATAATAAACTAATCCTCTTATTCTTACAGTTTATTTGTTTTTGCAAAGTTCTCGAATCATCCCATCAGAAAGCCCCACTTTTGGAACATAGATATCCTTTGCACCACTCCAATTTAAGGTTTTTAGAAATAATTTAGCGGCAGGTAAAATCACATCAGAACGATCAGGGTTCAAACCCAATTTAACAATACGTTCTTCATAGGTAAGTAGATTCAATTTATTTGATAGGGCATTTAAAGTTAGATAGCTAATAGGTCTATCGTCTTTAATACCAGCCATTTTATGCAGCTTGTTAATATTCCCTCCCGTACCCAATAGATAGATTTTTTCATGGCCTTGAGTATGTTCGTTAACCCACTCTTCAGCAGCTTGCCAGGTTTCATCACTCACTTTATCATTTAATAAACGAACCGTTCCAATTTTAAATGATTTTGAATACGTACGTTTTCCTTTTATCAAAACACTAAATTCGGTACTTCCTCCACCCACATCAACATAGAGAAATGTCTTTTCTTTACTGATAGTATCAAAAATAGTTGTGTTGGAAATAATTTTAGCTTCCTTCTTTCCATCGATTATTTCAATTTTAATCCCTGATTTTTCAAGTACTTTTTCAACTACTTTTGAACCATTTTTCGCTTCTCTAAGTGCAGATGTTGCAAAAGCCAAGTAATCCTTAACACCATGGACTTTCATCAATAGTTTAAAGGCTTTCATGGATTTTATAATGCGTTTGATATTGACTTCGGAAATCTTTCCTTCACTAAAAGCATCTTGCCCCAAACGAACGGGAATACGCACAAGTGAATTCTTTAGAAAAATAGTTTTTTTTTCGTATTCCACAACATTAGCCACTAACATCCGAACTGCGTTAGAGCCAATATCAATAGCTGCGTATTTTCTAATTTTCAAAGCTGTAGGTTTTTATAATAATCAAAAATTGCCCATTGAGATCGAACGGGTTTATCTGAATTGGTTTTAAATTGATTTTGGGAAGTTTTGTTTATGTAGCGTGCCTTGACATTATCTTTCCAAATAATATCAAAGACATCAAGGATTTGTTTCTGTAGACTAGGATCATATATAGGTGCTGCAACTTCTACTCTATTCTCAATATTTCTAGTCATAAAATCTGCAGAGGAAATATAGACCTTTTGATTGCCTCCATTTTCAAAGGCATATACGCGTGGATGTTCCAAATATCGATCCACAATACTTATTACTTCAATATTTTCACTCATGCCTTTCACTCCTGGAATCAAAGAACAGATCCCTCTTACGATCATTTGAATAGGAACTCCTGCTTGACTTGCCTCATACAATTTATTGATCATAGAAAAATTAGTGATGGCATTTAATTTTAGTTTAATCCCATTTGGTAAACCAGCCTTCTTATTTTCAATTTCTTTATTTATCATACGCACCAAAGCAGCATGGGTGTAATGCGGAGAAACAATGAGGTGTTTATATTTTTTTAGTTTGTAATGTACTTGGAGAAAATTAAATACTTTATTCACTTCTTTGAGCACCTTTGGATTAGAAGTGAATAGGGTGTAATCAGTATAAATTTTGGCAGTATCCTCATTTAGGTTTCCAGTACTAATAAAACCAAAACGTTTCTTTTTACCTTGATTTATTTTTTCAATTATACATATTTTGGAATGCACCTTTAACCCTGGAATTCCAAAAATAAGCTCTACTCCAGCGGCCTGCATTTGTTCTGCGTACGTAATATTATTTGTTTCATCAAAACGGGCTTGAAGCTCAATTTGAACAAGTACTTTTTTTCCATTTTTAGCCGCATTAATTAATGCACTTGCCACATTCGAAAGTCGTGATAAACGGTAAATGGTAATCTTGATTGAATTTACTTCAGGATCTAAAGCGGCTTCACGTAAAAATTTAATCACAAATGAAAAACTATGATAAGGAGTGTATAAAAGGTAATCTTTCTCCTCTATCGCCTTAAAAATACTTTTTTCAAGCGATAAGCCCTCAATCGGAATGGGTTGCATTCTGCTGTAAAGCAAATCATTTCTATTTAATTGAGGAAACTTCATGAAATCCTTTCGGTTATGATAACGCCCTCCGGGAATTAGGCTATCTGAGGTATCGATACCTAACAAATCTTTTATAATGTTTAATGTTTCTAAAGAAATCTCTTTATCATAAACCAATCGAACAGGTTCTGCTAAAATTCGCTCCCGTACACTTTCTACAATTTTATTAATATAACTTTTGGATACATCACCCTCCATATCAAGTTCGGCATCTCGAGTAACTTTAATCATGTGGGCTTCAATACTTGAAAACTCGAAAAAATTAAAAATTAAATGAAAATGATACCGAATTAAATCATCCAAAAACATGACGTACTGTTTTTTGCCAATAGAAGGCAAAACAATAAATCGATCTAATTCAGTAGGAATCTCAATAAGTGCATACTGATTTTCAGCATTTTTTGTTTTTTCGAAAGACAGTTTTACGGCTAAGAAAGCATGGTTATCTGATAAGTCTTGAGGGAATTTTTCAGAAATAATAATCGTCATTAGTGCTGGGCTCACTTTCTGAATAAAGTATTCCTTCAAAAACTCTTGATGTTCCGCAATTACATTCTGCTCATTGACAAAATAGATGTTTTCTTTTTCAAGCTCGTTTTCTATGTTTGTAAGGATTTTATTAGTTTCCTTTTGTTGATGAATTACTTTTTTTGTAATTGCTTTTAATAAATCTTTTGCATTTTTACCCCCAAAAATCTTTCTACCGGTCATATCCGATTGAGCAATACGTTGAACAGTTGCATAGCGAACTTGAAAAAATTCATCCAAATTATTTGAAAAAATTCCAATAAATCGAAGACGCTCAAGCAGCGGAACATTCTGATCAGCAGCTTCTTGTAGTACTCTAGCATTAAAATCTAACCAACTAATTTCACGATTTATATAAAGTGCATCTTCTTTCATACTAAGCTAATATCTCTTTTGGTAAACCTAAGGTACACTTCCCATTTGCTACTTTAGACCATTGTGACTGAGAAAATACAATTCTTGCCCAAGCAGCTGTAGGAAGATTTCTTAAAGTTGTATCACTTAAATAACGTATCACAGAACTAAATGCAGGATTATGTCCCACGCAAATTACTTTCTCATATTTATCGCCTATTGAATGTATAAATTCAAGTACTTGTGAAGCATCAAAGGTATATAGCAATTCATTTACTTTCAATTTTTCAAAATCAATAGCTACTGTATTCATAAGCAAAGTTGCTGTATGTAATGCTCGATTAGCGGGACTTGAAAAAATAATTTCTTGATCTTTAAAAAGTATTGAACTTACTGTAGCCATCTGAGCAATTCGCTTCATACCCTTTTCTGTCAGAGGACGGTTACGGTCTGAAACCGAATATTCCCAAGATGATTTAGCATGACGCAATAGTATTAATTCTTTCATATTAGGGAGCTAAGCGTTCAATATTCCAAAAATTCCCCTGAAGCTGACATCTCATTCGATCATGTAAACGGTTGGGTCTACCTTGCCAAAATTCAATACATTGAGGTTTTACAACATAACCACCCCAATGTTCTGGACGAGGAACTTCCTTTTCTGCATATTCAATTTCTAATGCCTCTAATTTTGCTTCCATAATAGATCGGTCTGAGATCACCTTGCTTTGATCAGAAACGATAGCGCCAATCTGGCTTCCCTTCGGCCGACTCTTAAAATAACTATCTGAAGCTTGGGAACTTAATTTTACTGCTTCACCCTTGATAATTACCTGACGTTCTAATGGAGGCCAAAAAAATGCGAGACCTACTTTAGCATGATGCTCAATTGATGTTCCTTTATCACTATGATAGTTGGTGTAAAAAACAAATCCCTCTTCTGTTAATGCTTTTAAAAGAACAATCCTTGACTTAGGATAATCGTCAAGTCCTAAGGTTGAAAGGGTCATTGCATTAACTTCTTCTATTGCAGGCACATTGTTAGCCTCAGCAAACCATTTTTTAAAAAAAGTCATCGGTTCTCCCTGAATGTCTTCAACTTTTAGTTCTCCTTTTTGATAGGATTTACGTAAATGTCCTAAATCTTCATTTTCCATTTGCTTACAAAGTTACAAACCATTGGTGTTATATGTTAAAAGTTTTAAGGTCTTCCGCTAAAATAACATTTTGAAAAGTGTCAGAGGCCTCAGTAATAAAATCTTCCTTGTTTGGATATCGGTTAGAAAAATGCCCAAGCATCAATTGCTTGACATTTGCCATTTTTGCAATTTGAGCAGCCTGTTTGGCTGTACTGTGTTTCGTGTTTGCAGCTAGATCGCTGTTTTTTTCTAAAAAAGTTGCTTCATGATACAACAAATCAACTTCTTTAATTCCGGGAACTAATGGTTCAAAATAAGCAGTATCACTACAATAAGCATATTTTTTAGATTTACTAGGAGGTAGTGTATACACCTCATTTTCTAGGATGCGACCATCCTCTAGGGTAACATCAGCTCCTTGCTGTAGTTGTTTAAAATGGAAAGGAAGAAGATCAAAGTCCTTAATCGCGTCTACATTCATTTTACGTTTACTAGCTTGTGTTGTAAATAAAAATCCATTAGTATAGATTCTATGGTCTAAGGGTAATGTTTCAACCCGCACTGTTTCATCCTCAAAAACAACCTGACTAGAATCCTGTTCTAATTCATGGAAATGAAGTGGATAATCGGTCCAAGACTTTGCCAGTTTCAATTGCAATGTAATAATTTCCTTTATCCCTTTAGGGCCATAGATATGGAGCATCGCTGTTCTTCCTAATAACCTAAAAGTGCTTATTAATCCAATAAGTCCGTAAAAATGATCCCCATGGAGATGAGAAATGAATATATGCTGTATACGCGAAAACTTTACTTTTGATTTACGTAATTGAATTTGAGTTCCCTCTCCACAATCAATTAAAAATAAATTCCCGCCTACTTCTAATAATTGTGAGGTGGTGTGTTTATTTTCTCTTGGTGTTGCTGAATGACAGCCTAATATGGTTAATTTCATTATTTAAAAGCCTAAATCGCGTTGCATTTGTTCAAAGGAAATGAAATCCAATGCCTCTGTTTTTGTAGGAACTATAATCCATTCTGATGGAAAATTATGGGGTTGTTCTGGGGAAAGAATTAGCACAAAGCAATAACCCACTTTTTGCTGATGGTTAAAAATCTCCATCAAATCTGATGTATTGGGAAGAATCGTATTACAATCTAAAATTAAATCAAAGCCTTCTTTTTCTTTAAAGAAGGAAAAGAGTACTTCATTATTTCCAATAAAATCCTCACTCGCGAGGTAGGCTAAGTTATTTTCTTCCCATTGTATCATTTCAAAGGAATATTCATTTTTGAAGCCAAAAGATAAATTATTGCCATACGAATAGCCACTCCATTTTCCACTTGATCTAAAATTATTGCCTGATCAGAATCGGCAACATCACTTGTAATCTCAACTCCTCTATTGATTGGTCCTGGATGAAGAACTACAATCTCTTTTCGCAATTGTTTTAAGCGCTCCCCTGTGAGTCCAAAACGCTGACTATACTCGCGTATTGTTGGAAAATAACTTAACTCCATGCGTTCGTTCTGAACTCGAAGCATATTTGCAGCATCACACCAATTCAAAACTTCCATTAATCCTGATGAAACACTTACACCTAGGGATTCAATATGCTTAGGAAGTAAAGATTTTGGTGCACATAGACGTACCTCAGCTCCCAACATTTTTAAAGCATAAATGTTTGATAAAGCAACTCTTGAGTGAAGAATATCACCCACTATAGCAATACGTCTTCCCCGTAGGTCTCCCAGTTTTTCTTGTAGTGAAAATGCGTCAAGCAAAGCTTGAGACGGATGCTCATGGGTGCCATCACCTGCATTGATAATACATGAATTCACATTTTGGGATAAAAAATGAGCCGCTCCTGGATGGGGATGTCTTAATACAATCATATCCACTTTCATTGCCAATATATTGTTGACTGTATCTACTAAGGTTTCCCCTTTTTTTACCGAAGACTGTGCTGCAGAAAAATTGAGTACGTCTGCGCTTAGTCGTTTCTCTGCTAATTCAAAAGATAGTTTTGTTCGTGTACTATTCTCAAAAAATAAGTTCGCTATGGTTATATCTCGCAGGCTTGGAACTTTTTTAATCGGTCGGTTGATAACCTCTTTAAAATGGGTAGCAGTTTCAAAAATTAAGTGTAAATCCTCTGGCTTGAGATATTTTATTCCTAAAAGATGAGAAACACTTAATGTTTTCATTGGTTTTGCTTTTCTAAATAAACAATATTGTTTGCTGTACCCTCTGACCAAACAACTTTAACTTTATCTCCCTGTAGTGCATCAATCTGTGCACCTAAATAATCCGGCTGAATGGGTAAGTGGCGGCTAAAACGACGATCAACCAAAACCAATAATTCTATTGATTCTGGACGCCCATAACTATCAATGGCTGTAAGCGCTGATCGTATACTTCTTCCCGTAAATAAAACATCATCAATTAAGACAACATTTTTTCCTTCTATGCTAACTTCCATCTCTGTTGCTTTTGCATTATGAGGAACTTCACTTCTTCTAAAATCATCTCTAAAAAAGGTAGTATCTAATTTTCCTTTTTGAATGGAGGAGACACCATTTTCATTAAGAAGGAGAATAAGTTGATCTAGAAGTAAAACACCTCGAGGTTGAAGGCCAACCAAAACAGTATTAGAAAAATCCCCATGGCGCTCAATCAATTGACAACAAAGCCTATTTAGCATAATGTTTACCCTTTTTTCGCTAAGAAGGACTTTAGGTGTCATAATTGGAATATTTTACAAAAGTATTATTTTATTGAGTATAAAAAAAACCCTCCTAATGGAGGGTTTTTGAATATATATTACAAAGGATAATTATTTATCATTATCCATCTGTTCTTTCAAATTTGCAAGTGCATCCAAATCTCCAAGAGTTGCTTTCTCAGAGTTCGAAGCAGCTACATTCTTTGAAGCACGCTTTAGGTTTTTAACTTCTTGTTCTTTGAAAAGAACAGTATGAGAAGCTACAACTCTTTTGAATTCTTTATTAAATTCAATGATTTTAAAGACGGCTTCATCTCCTTTACCTAATTTAGACCCATCTTCTTTTTCTAAGTGACGAGAAGGTACAAAAGCGATAATATCTTCATTAAAATGAATCGTAGCCCCTTTGTCAACCATTTCTGTAATCTTTGCGGTATGCTCAGAATCTAAACCAAATTCCTTTTCGTATTTATCCCAAGGATTATCTTTGGTTTGTTTGTGACCTAAACTTAATTTACGTCCCTCAACATCTAACTCGAGAACAATTACATCGATCTTGTCTCCTAAAGCAAGAACCTCAGAAGGGTGCTTTACCTTTTTAGTCCAAGACAAGTCAGAAATATAAACCAATCCGTCAATTCCTTCTTCTAATTCAATAAAAACTCCAAAATTGGTGAAGTTTCTTACCAAACCTGAATGTTTTGAACCAATTGGATATTTAGAAGTAATATCTGTCCATGGATCTGGTGTAATTTGCTTAATCCCAAGAGACATCTTTCTTGACTCACGGTCGATAGATAAAATTACTGCTTCTACTTCATCACCTACTTTTACGAAATCTTGTGCAGAACGTAAATGTGTAGACCAAGACATTTCAGAAACATGAACTAATCCCTCAACACCTTCTTCGATTTCAACAAAAGCACCGTAGTCAGCTATAACAACTACTTTACCTTTAACTTTTTCACCTTCTTTAAGTGTTTCAGAAATCGCATCCCATGGATGCTTACTCAGTTGTTTTAATCCTAATTGAATACGAGACTTGTTGTCATCAAAATCAAGAATTACAACATTTAATTTTTGATCCAATTCTAAAATCTCACTTGGGTGATTAATACGACTCCAAGAAAGGTCAGTAATATGAATTAATCCATCCACACCTCCAAGATCGATAAAGACACCATAGGAAGTAATATTTTTAACAGTACCTTCTAATACTTGTCCTTTTTCTAGTTGGCCAATAATCTCTTTTTTCTGTTCTTCAATATCCGCTTCAATTAAAGCTTTATGTGAAACAACAACGTTTTTAAATTCGTGATTAATTTTCACAACTTTAAATTCCATTGTTTTATTTACATATTGATCGTAATCACGAATGGGTTTAACATCAATTTGAGATCCTGGTAAGAAAGCTTCAATGCCAAATACATCGACAATCATACCTCCTTTGGTTCTACATTTTACGAAACCACTTACAATCTCAGCATTGTCATGAGCATTGTTTACACGATCCCAAGCTTTGATTACACGAGCCTTACGGTGAGAAAGAACCAATTGACCTGTTCGGTCTTCGCGAATGTCAACGATAACTTCTACCTTATCCCCTACTTTTAGGTCTGGGTTATAACGAAACTCGTTGAGAGATATAACACCTTCAGATTTTGCATTGATATCAATAATGGCTTCACGTTCAGTCATGTAAACCACCTCTCCTTCAATCACATCCTCATCAGAAGTATCAACGAAATTTTCTTTTACTAATTTTTCAAATTCATCAAGTTGCTTGTCTTCAATAAGATCAATTCCTTCTTGATAGTTGTGCCAATTAAAGCTATCTAAAAATTCAGCCTGAGCTGCTTTTACATCAACTTTAGGTTCTTTTACTTCTTCTACTACTGCTACATCTACAGTTGCTTCAGCTACAGGAGCTGTTTCTTCAACTACAGCAGCAGTTTCTTGAGCTACAGGAACAGATTCTGTTTCTATAACCTCAGGAGCTACTTCTTTTTTTGTGCTTTTTTTAGTAGTGGTTTTTTTAGCAGTTGTTTTTTTAGCTTTAACTGCTTTCGTAGGCTCAGCGCTTTTGGCTTCAGCCTTTTCGGTTGGTTTTTTGGCCATTTCCGATGGGTTTTTGTATTCTATATATGGGAAAACCTTAGTTGCAGATACAGAAGTTGTTTCTAAAAAATTTTGTCGCTTTCGGTTCTTCCTTCCAATTAAAAGCGTGCAAATATAGCTCTAATCAATTGATAAACAAACATTATATGGTTTTTTTCTGTGGTAAATTACACCCCGATTACACCCTTTATCTGATTCATCATTTGTTCATATACCTCATCAATAGAAAGATTACTTACCTCTATCTCAACGGCTGACTCAGCTTTTCGCAATGGATTTATAAGACGTGTGGAATCTTGGTGATCTCTTGCTTTAACATTCTCTAAAACAGCTTCATAGGGTTCAAGGTTTCCTGCCTCCAGTTGCTCTTTATGGCGACGCTTAGCCCTAATTTCTGGTGAAGCAGTAAGAAAAAATTTGCTTTCGGCTTCCGGAAAAACAACAGTCCCAATGTCTCTACCATCCATAACTATCCCTTTGTCTTTACCCATTTGTCGCTGTTGAGTTACCAAGAAATCTCTTATTTCTTTGACACTTGCAATGTCGCTAACAGCATTATTTACTTTTGCTTCACGAATTTTAACAGTGACATTTTCATCATTTAAAAATGTTTGTTGCCCTTGCTCACTATTTTCAAAATGGATCTTTAATTGTGAAAGAGAATCCACCAATTGCATTACATCAATACCCTCTCCATCATTTTGTTTTTGTCCAAAATAAGTGACACTCCGGTACATGGCTCCAGTATCAATATAAACGTAACCTAAAGAATTAGCAATCTTTTTTGCTACTGTGCTTTTTCCTGTTGCAGCAAAGCCATCAATTGCAATAATGATTTTCTTCATGGTATAAAAATAAACTTTTCTTTAAGATGCACTCAGGTTCTTTGCATTTACTACATTTTGAGAAGTAATTGCATGAGATAAAACTTCATGCATTTCTCTTACATAATGAAATTGAAGGCCTTTTAAATAATTAGGGTTGATATCTTCAATATCTTTTCTGTTATCCTCACAAAGAATAATTTCCTTTATTTTAGAGCGTTTTGCTGCTAGAATTTTTTCTTTAATACCTCCTACAGGCAACACTTTTCCTCGAAGAGTAATCTCTCCTGTCATGGCCAAATGCTTTTTAACCCGTTTTTGGGTAAATAAAGAAACTAATGACGTTAACATTGTAATTCCTGCACTTGGTCCATCCTTAGGTGTAGCCCCTTCTGGAACATGAATATGAATACTATATTTATCAAACTTAAAAGCAGCAAGTCCCATTATTTCTGCATTCGCTTTAATGTATTCCATCGCAATGGTAGCAGATTCCTTCATTATTTTTCCGAGGTTTCCTGTAATAGTCAATCCTCCTTTTCCTTGTGAAATGGCTGACTCTATAAACAAGATATCTCCACCCACTGAAGTCCAAGCTAATCCAGTAACCACTCCGGCAACATGATTGTTTTCATACAAATCACGATGTACTTTTGCTGGACCTAAAATGGTTGTCAAATCAGAAACATCAGGAGAAATTTTATACTCCTCTTCCATGGCTATAGATTTTGCTGCATAACGTACAGCTTTCGCAACTTGCTTTTCCAATCCTCTCACCCCAGATTCTCTAGTATAGCTTTCCACTATTTTGTCAAGTACAGACTTTTTAAGAGATAACTGTTTTTTATTCATCCCATGTTCCTTAAGCTGTTTTGGCAATAAGAACTTTTGAGCAATACCGGTTTTTTCTTCTTGAGTATAACCACTAACATTAATAATCTCCATTCGATCCCTTAAAGCCGGATGAATGGGACCAAGGCTGTTGGCTGTAGCGACAAATAAAACCTTAGATAGGTCATACCCCATTTCAAGAAAATTATCATAAAACGACTCATTCTGCTCTGGATCCAACACTTCTAAAAGTGCAGATGCTGGATCTCCTTGAGCACTGTTAGATAATTTGTCTATTTCATCTAGAACGAAAACAGGATTTGAAGTTCCTGCCTTTTTTAAACTTTGAATAATTCTCCCTGGCAATGCTCCTATATAAGTCTTTCGATGTCCTCGTATTTCAGCTTCATCACGCATACCACCTAATGAAATCCTAACATACTCTCTTCCCAACGCTTCAGCAATAGATTTTCCAAGAGAAGTTTTTCCAACCCCTGGAGGTCCATACAGACACAAAATAGGAGACTTCATGTCATTACGCAGTTTCAAAACGGCTAAATATTCAATCACACGCTTTTTAACCTCTTCCAAACCAAAATGATCCCGATCTAGTATTCTCTGAGCACGTTTAAGATCAAAATTATCTTCAGAAAATTCATTCCATGGTAAATCTAAAAACAAATCCAAATAGTTTCGCTGAATTGAATATTCAGCTACTTGAGGATTCATGCGTTGCATTTTCAACAACTCTTTGTCAAAATACTTTCCTATTTCTTCCGTCCATAATTTAGCACTTGCACGAGCTTTCATTTCATCAACCTCTTCCTCATAGGAAACTCCTCCCAATTCTTCTTGAATGGTCTTCATTTGTTGGTGCAAGTAATATTCACGCTGCTGTGTATCCATCTCAGAGCGAACTCTTGATTGAATATCGTTTTTGAGAGCTAGTTTCTGATACTCCTCATTCATGTGTTTTAAACACATCAATGCACGTTGATGTAAACTTACTTCGGATAAAATGCTTTGCTTTTGCTTTACCGATACATTCATGTTAGAGGCAACAAAATTAATCAGAAAAGAAGGTGTTTGAATATTTTTAATTGCAAAGGATGCTTCTGAAGGAATGTTAGGATTCTCCTGAATAATTTGAAGCGCTAAATCTTTTATCGAATCAATCGTTGCATTAAATTCTTTATCAACACCAGTCGGAACTTGATCATCAACTGATTTTATTTTAGCTTTTAAATAAGGTTCTTCCTCTATAATTGCATCAATTTCAAAGCGCTTTTTACCTTGGATAATAATGGTGGTATTCCCATCGGGCATTTTTAGAACGCGTAAAATTTGAGCAACAGTTCCTAAGGTAAAAACATCTTTAGCACCCGGATTTTCTTCATTTTCATTTCGCTGTGCAACCACCCCAATTATTTTGTCCGCCTTGTTGGCCTCTTTGATTAATTGAATGGATTTATCTCTCCCTGCGGTAATCGGAATTACAACACCTGGAAAAAGAACTGTATTCCTTAGTGGAAGGATAGGAACAACTTCAGGTAAAGCTTCGTTTTCTAACGCTTCTTCATCTTCAGTTGACATTAAAGGGATTAAATCCGCTTCGGATTCTATATCTTGCAGTGACAAGTTGTCTACAGCATTAAAAAAGGATTTCGCCATTTATATTTTTTTAAGTCATTATGTCATTAACATCCTGAAATAGGTAGGTCTATAAAGGTTTTAACCTTTATTATAACACTGGTAATAACAGCATCTAAATAAAGGCAATAGTTGTGCCAACGAATTATATTTTGAGTAAAGTGTAACATATCAATTTTTTTTTTCTCATACAGATGAACGTCGCAATTTGAATTATAAACAACAACATATAAACACCCTTATTCTTGCTTGCAAAAAGCAGGACCAAAAAGCACAAATGGAACTTTATCAACGTTTTAGCCAAAAACTTTACTACAGTGCCTTTCGGATTGTAAAGAATACAGACGATGCACTAGATGCGGTTCAAGAAGGCTTTATTAGTGCTTTTCAAGAACTAGATCAATACCAAGGGGAAGGTAACTTTGAAGGTTGGCTTCATAAGATTGTGGTTCATAAAAGCATTAATTATTATAAAAAAAACAAACGCTTTGTTCGAGATGAACAACTTGAAAATAATCCTAGCCTAAGTATCGAGCAAGAAGAAAAAGAAGAAGAAGATAACGAATTCACTTTCGAGTTAGAAAAAGGAAAACTAGAGGAAGCCCTCAATAAATTAAACGACCGTTATCAAATCATTTTAAAACTCTATTACCTCGAGGGGTATAACCATCAGGAAATCAGTGGAATTATGAATTGGAGTAATGCCAATTGCCGCACGACACTATCACGTGCAAGAGAACAACTGAAAAAACTATTAGTATGAAACGCAAAACCATAAAAGAGGCTTTTAAAGTATGGGATGAGGAGCAAAAACTCCCAATCCTTCCAAAAGATCATGAACAACGTTTTTTAAAACGCCTAAAAACTCAGGATATGTTTAAAAAGCGTCGTTTAGTTTTTAAATGGGCTGCTATAGCACTTTTATGTATTGGCTTGAGTCAAACCTTTTGGTCTACATTGGAAAAACCATCACAAGAAGTACTTAAGTTTCAAAAAGCAGAAGGCCATCTTACCTTTCTTATCAATTATCAATTAACGCAAATAGAATCAGTTGATCTTCCGCAGGGAAAACGTTTTATTGAAGACTACAAAACACAGATGAAACGAATTCAAAATGACTACGAAGAACTCTATAGTCAATGGGAATCGAATCCCAATCAGTCAAAATTTGTTCAAGCCTTACTTGCCAATCTTAATATACAAATGGATCTTTTAAACGAATTACAAAAACAAATAACGAACATTCAAAAATTACAAAATGAAAATGATATCCTTTAACCGTTACCTCATTTTTCTGTTTCTTTTGGGAACTGTATCCATTTCTCAAGCGCAAGAACACACAAAAAAATTCCATGAAGAAATTCAGGTAAATCCAAATGCACTCATAGAAATCAACAATTCTTTTGGAGATTTAAACATAACCAGCTGGGATGAAGACAAGGTGGTTATCGATGTTTTGATAAGTGTGTTTGGGAAAAACTCAAAAAAAATTGAAGAAAAACTCAACTCCATTGATGTACTCTTTTCTTTGAGCCCTGAAAAGGTAATGGCAGAGACAAAAATTAATGAAAGTTGGAGTTTTAAATGGTTTTCATCCAGTTCTTTAAACTACAAAATCGACTACACCATCAAACTCCCCAGAACCAGTAGCGTGGATCTCACCAATGATTATGGCACAATCCGATTGAACAGCTTGGAGGGTCAAGCTAAAATTAGTTGTGATTTTGGAAAAATGATTCTAGGAGAACTACATGCCTCCAACAACGAATTGGACTTCGATTATACTTCTAATTCAACAATTGATTTTATAAAAGGGGGAATTATAAATGCGGACTATTCAGACTTCGAGATTGAAAAAGCAGGTCAAATTGAATTAAATGCTGATTATACCAATTCCTATTTTAACTCAGTAACCGTTTTAAATTTTAATAATGATTTCGGAAAAATGAATCTTGAAAATGTTGCAATTTTAAAAGGTAAAGGAGACTATTTAACACTAAAATGTGGAATTATCTCAGAACAACTTACCTTAGATAATGAGTTCGGATTAATACAAATAAAACAAATTAATCATTCGGCAAAGAATATTGATATTGATACAGAATATACCAGTATTCAGTTAGGTATTGATAAAGATTGGTCCTTTACTTATGAAATCGATTTAGAGTATACTGACTTAAAATCTACTTTTCCACTAGAGCATTCTGTAGAAAAAACAAATTCAACAGAAAAATACTATAAAGGAATATACAATCAGAGTAGTGCCTTATCAAAATTAAAAATCACTTCCGAGTTTGGGGGTGTCAAACTAAACCTTTCAAATTAACTAACTATGAAAAAATTAATATCCCTAATGGCTCTAGTAAGCCTTAATTCAATCAATCTCATTGCACAACATACTGAAACAAGAAATGTTGGAACCTATGACGGTATCCACATAGCAGGAAGTTATGAAGTCACCCTGGTCTCTGGTTCTGAAGGAACTATACATCTTAAAGGAAACGAAGACGATCTGGAAAAGATAGAATCCAAAAACAAAAATGGAACTTTACTGATCAAACAAAAGGAAAAATCATGGTTTGATACCTGGGATACTGATACCGTTTATATCACCATACCAGTTGAATACGTTAGTAAAATAATCTTGAGTGGCTCTGGAGAAATTTCCTCTTCTTTTCCACTAACCGGAGATCATTTTAAAGCCACTTTATCAGGTTCTGGTGACCTTTCACTCAATTTAGAGGTTACTCATCTCAATGCAACGCTAACAGGATCAGGAAACATTAATCTAAGAGGTACTGCTACGGCAACCAATTATGTGGTTACAGGCTCTGGAGAAATTCAAGCTTCCTCTATTAAAGCAACCAATGCAGAAGCAAAAATTACAGGCTCCGGGGATATTGAAATGTATGCTTCAGAAACTTTAAATGCAATAATCACTGGCTCTGGAGATATCGCTTGTGGAGGAAATCCTGGTAAACAAATCACCAAAGTGACAGGCTCAGGAGATATTATTGTACGAGACTAACGAATTAATTTTTTCCGTGGAACACGCAATAACATTGCAGCACCGATTACAAAAAAGACCATAAAAAACAATATTGCATTTCGCATACTTCCCGTAATCTGATCAATAACACCAAATAGGGACATTCCTACAATGATCCCTATTTTTTCGGTAACATCATAAAAACTAAAAAACGAGGCGGTATCTTCTGTTTTGGGAATAAGTTTAGAATAGGTAGAACGCGAAAGCGCCTGTAATCCTCCCATCACCATACCTACCAGTCCTGCAACAGTGTAAAACTGCATGGGAGTTTCTATAGAATAAGCATAATAGCACAAACCTGCCCAGATAAAGTTAACCGCAATCAATACTCGAATATTCCCAAAACGTTCTGAGGCCCTAGCAGTTAAAAAGGCCCCTAGTATTCCAACAATTTGAATTAAGAGTATACTCACAATAAGTCCTGTTGTTTTTTCAGCTGGACTCCCCCATTGAATCTCTTCTTCCCCAAAGTATGCTGCCACTAACAATACCGTCTGAAGTGCCATACTGTACATATAAAAAGCAGGTAGGAATCTTTTTAAAGCGGTATTATGCTCCAACAACTTCCATACACTTTTCAACTCTTTATATCCATTCCAAAAAATATCTTTTGTCACTTTTACTTCACGGTTTCCTTTAGGTAAATAATAAAAAGAGTATTGACTAAAAAGGATCCACCAAATTCCGGCAGAAACAAAAGAATAGCGCATTGCTTTCATGGTAGCTTCCTCCTCGGTTCCAGTAATTCCAAACCAATCAGGATTCATTACCATAGCTAAATTCGATAACAATAAAATAACACTCCCCACATAGCCTACAGAAAAGCCCCGGGCACTCACACGATCTTGTTGTGATGGAAATGCGATGTCAGGTAGATAGGAATTATAAAACACTAAGCTCGACCAATAGCCTATTAAACCAATAAAATGAATAAAAAGTCCTAAGTATATAGTCTCCAATTCAAAAAAATACAAGCCTACACAACTTGTGGCTCCTAGGTACACAAAAAGCTTCATAAAGCGTTTTTTGTTTCCTATATAATCTGCAATCCCAGAGAGTAAAGGGGACATAAAAGCAACAATAAAAAAAGCTGCTGCAGTTACAAAACTGATCATGGCAGTATTCTTTAATTCGTATTGAAAAAAAGTAATCGTATTGCTTTCGGAAAATAAAGCACCATAATAAATTGGAAAAATAGCAGAGGAAATGACTAGGGGATAAACTGAGTTTGCCCAATCATAAAAAGCCCATGCATTGATTATTTTTTTACTTCCTTTTTCTAAGGGAATTTTTAAACTAAACATTAAATCCTTTTAAGGGTTCAATGTAACGAAAAAACAAAAGGAATCTAAATATTAATGTCTATTGATTTCTTTAGCCAAAACCTTTGCACCTGATCCCCATCGCTTTAGGTTATCAATTCGTCTTTGATTTGAAGGATGTGTACTTAAAATCTCTGGTTGTGATTTACCACCAGAAGCGGCTTTCATTCGTTCCCATAATATTGGAGCTTCATCTACATTATAGCCAGCAATTGCCATGAGTTCTATCCCAATTTTGTCAGCTTCAGATTCGTGTTTTCTGCTAAATGGTAAAACGGCACCTATCGAAGATCCAATTCCGTAAGCAGTCAAAATAGCATTACGTTTTGCCTCGGGTTGTTTTGCGGTAGCTTTATCTGCTATAAAACCAAGTCCCTTTTGTGCCATACCGATAGACATTCGTTGACCACCATGATCGGCTAAGGCATGTGCCACCTCATGTCCCATAATGGCTGCAATGCCATCTATATTTTTTGCAATAGGGAGTATACCCGAATAAAAAACAATTTTTCCTCCTGGCATGCACCAAGCGTTTCGTTGTGCATTTTTCACCAAATTGTATTCCCAATTATAGTCCTTTAAAAAATTAGGTTGCCCTTTGAAGGCAAAATATTTTTGTGCTGCATTTGCAATATTTTTTCCAATATCCACAATTTGTCTTTGTTCGATAGTTCCTACTACAGGTTCATTTTCTTTTAAAAATGAATTGTATTGTTGTAAAGCCATCGGAAACAACTGCTTATTGGAAAAGGCATTAAATGTTTTTTTACCTGTTAAATGGTTGACTTTACAAGCCGAAAAAACAATCAGTAATACAAGAATATAAGTAGCTTTCATTAGGTTGGGGTTTAAACATCAAAATTAAATGATTTTAATTATAACTATGTTAAAATTCTTTAAACAAACCCGATTGATTTTCTAATAAAAAAAGATTATTAATTTTGAAAAAAAAAAATGAAAAAATATTATCCACTATTTCTTCTTGCCATATTGGTTTCTTGCCAAGGAATTTCGCAAGAAAAAAAGAGTCCCAAAAAAGAATATACGGTCGTCAAAACAGATGCTGAATGGAAGGAAATTCTTTCCCCTCTTGCGTATGATGTATTACGCCATGCTGCAACTGAGCGCCCTTTTTCAGGACCGCTAAACGACAACAAAAAAAAGGGAATTTATGTATGTGGTGGATGTCAAGCACCGTTGTATGAATCTCAATATAAATTTGATTCTGGATCTGGATGGCCCTCTTTTGACCGTGGTTTTGAAGAAAATTTAGAGTATGATGTGGATTATAAAATTGGATACCCACGTTCTGAATTAAAGTGCAATAAATGTGGGGGACATCTAGGACATATGTTTAACGACGGCCCACGAAAAACAACAGGACAACGCCACTGTATAAACTCTGCCGCTCTAGCATTTATTCCTACAAATGAATAATAAAACATACAACGTAAGTAAAACGGAAGCAGAATGGCAGGAACAATTGTCTCCTGAAGAATTCTATATTTTAAGACAAAAAGGAACTGAACGACCCTTTACAGGCGTTTTTAACGACCATTTTGAAAAGGGAACATACCACTGCAAGGGATGCGGTAACGCCCTTTATGATTCAGCATCCAAATTTGACAGCAGTTGTGGGTGGCCTTCCTATGACGCAGCGATACCGGGTGGGTTAGAATATATAAAAGACAGCAGCCATGGGATGCTGCGAACTGAAATTGTGTGTTCTCAATGTGGGGGACACCAAGGACATGTTTTTAATGATGGCCCGACCCCAACGGGGGAGCGCTATTGCGTAAATGCCGCCAGTATTGATTTTGCTAAGGAGGAAAATTAAGACAAAATATTCTCTCTAGTTTTGTAAATTTGCAGCGAATTTAAATCACACTTCATGAGTTCATATGACATTATAGTAGTAGGAAGCGGTCCAGGGGGCTATGTTACGGCAATTAGAGCCTCACAACTTGGTTTTAAAACCGCTATTGTAGAAAAGGAAAGTTTAGGCGGAGTGTGTTTGAACTGGGGATGTATTCCCACCAAAGCCTTGATTAAGTCTGCACAAGTATTTGATTATTTAAAACATGCCGGTGAGTATGGATTAATTGTTAAAGAGTACGACAAAGATTTTGATGCCGTTGTCAATCGTAGTAGAAATGTAGCCGCCGGCATGAGCAAAGGGGTACAGTTTCTAATGAAGAAAAATAAAATTGACATCTTAAACGGTCATGGGAAAATTCTTGCTGGTAAAAAAGTAAGTGTAACCCAAAACAATAAAACAGAAGAATACAGTGCTTCCCACATCATCATTGCCACAGGAGCACGCTCACGCGAATTACCTTCCCTTCCCCAAGATGGGAAAAAAGTAATTGGTTATCGTGAAGCGATGACGTTACCTCAGCAACCAAAAAAACTGATCGTAGTTGGTTCGGGTGCAATAGGAATAGAATTTGCTTATTTCTATAACGCAATGGGAACGGAAGTTACCGTAGTGGAATACCAAGACCGAATTGTACCCGTAGAGGATGAAGAAATCTCTAAACAGCTAGAGCGTTCTTTCAAGAAAAGCGGAATCAACATTCTTACTGGGGCAGAAGTGACCCTTGTGGATACCAAAGGAAAAGGCGTTACCGCAACCATAAAAACCGCTAAAGGGGAAGAAAAATTAAAAGCAGACATTGTACTTTCAGCTGTTGGAATTAAAACCAACATTGAAAATCTAGGCTTGGAAGACGTTGGGATAGTTGTAGACCGAGATAAGATTTTGGTCAATGATTTCTATCAAACAAACCTCCCTGGATATTATGCCATTGGAGATGTGACTTCTGGACAAGCCCTTGCTCATGTTGCATCTGCGGAAGGAATTCTATGTGTTGAAAAAATTGCAGGTCAGCATGTTGAACCTTTAGACTATGGAAACATCCCTGGATGCACCTATTGCCTTCCAGAAATAGCCTCGGTGGGTATGACCGAAGCCCAAGCAAAAGAAAAAGGCTATGATATCAAAGTAGGAAAATTCCCATTCTCTGCCTCTGGAAAAGCCCAAGCCAGCGGAACCTCTGACGGTTTTGTAAAAGTAATTTTTGATGCCAAGTATGGCGAATGGTTAGGGTGCCACATGATCGGTGCTGGAGTCACTGATATGATTGCCGAAGCAGTACTTGGACGTAAGCTCGAAACTACGGGCCATGAAGTACTAAAAGCAGTACATCCACACCCCACCATGAGTGAGGCGATGATGGAAGCCGTTGCCGATGCATACGATGAAGTTATTCACTTGTAGGTTTTATAACAAACCTAAATATAAGTTTTACAAGCAGCCCAAGGGCTGCTTTTTTTTTGTAAATTTATTTCTCCAAAACTCAAATCATTAACTCCTAATGAAACACCTACCTTTCATTTCTGATTTTTATCAAAATAAATCAATTGCACTAAATGCTTGTGATCATCACACTCCTTTAATCAATTCCGATCAATCCAATATAGAAGTTATGTATAGTACAATCTACTTCGCCTGGTTTGCTTTCGAACATGTTCTAAAACAAAACCCTTTAAGTGAAAATATAAAAAATATTGATTTTGCGAATGCACACTATTACAAAAGACACATCAATAACCATTAAAAAAACGGAGAATAGTTGAAAATCCGGTTTATAGCTTAGACAAAACCAAATCTTACAAAAATGAAAAAACAACTTTTACTACTGGGAGTCACTGTACTCCTATTTGCATGTTCTTCCCCTTTGGATATGAAATTCAATGGAGAAACTTCCGAGGAGGTTATTGAAACCCTAAAAGACGAAATTGACTCAATCCAACTAAGTAATCTTACAAACGCAATAACGCGTATAAAGCTTAATGAAAACAAAAACCTTGAAGACATGAGCTTTAGCGAAATCCTTGAGGATGGAAATAAATGGCAAGCAGAACAGAATAAGCTTGAAGCAGAAAGAAAAGCGATTACTGAAGAGGCCGCAAGAGTGGAAATTGAAAAAAGATCCAAAAATGCACGTTTGAGAATCTCTAACATTAGCTTGAAACTAAAAAACACTGATAGCGGTCAGTATCCTATCATAGACCAAATAAATAAATTGGAAAGTGAATATTTGAATTTGAAAGCAGCAGCAACACAAAATGATTTTAAAACAGAATTTTATAGACTAGAAGGGCATCTAGGAAAAGAATACTTAAATAAAAACGAGGTTTATGAAGCTTACATAAATTACCTAGAAAAGAAAATAAACGATAATGAAGTTTTAAAACTTGAAAGATTTAAAGATGACGATATTTTAAAATACTTTTCCATCCCCCGTGTAAAGTCAATTGTCAAAGATTAAGAAAATCTATAAACTTCATTCAATTATTTAAAAGAGGTATTGAATCCTGAAAAAGGGATACTACTTTTCCCTATTTTGAGGTATTGAACATTAAACCAAATCAATTATGAACACAAAACACTTTTGGAATCAGCTCACCCTCTTTATTGTAGGGTTACTTTTACTTTTGGTCGTGAGAGAATATTTTTCACTCCAACTCATAAAAAACGGAATTGAATCGTATCGAATCCATACGCTAGTTGGTATTAGTGCCAATATCCTTCTGATTGGAATTTCTTATTTTTTTATAAAAAAAAATGGGCTGCTCCACATTGCAGGGTTAAAAGGAACAAAACTAAAAAAATGGCATTTACTTATTTTTCCGCTTATTTATGTTGCAGGATTGAATGTTTTGACCATGGATGATGTTAATACAGACGTTCTGCTTCCTAATATTCTGATACTGCTACTGTATTCATTATCGGTAGGGATTTCTGAAGAATTGAGTATTCGTGGGTTTTTACAATCACACGTTATACACTATTTTGGAAAAACGGAAAAGAACATTCGTTTATCTGTATTTGCTGCTGCCCTATTTTTTGGGATTATACATTTAATTAATTTTGACAAAGGAATTTATGGGGAAGTCTCACAAGTTTTATTTGCAACCTTTATAGGAGTGATGTTTGGCTTTTTATTGGTGGTGACAAAAAGAATCTATCCCTTAATTATTGTACACGCAATAATTGATTTTGTTGCAGACCTTGACTCGGCTGGAATCCCAATTAAAGAAAAAATAAGTATGGCTACGTCTATAGATAATGCTTTTTATATTGTAGTCCTTGCCTTACCCTGTCTGTTATATGGGATTTATTTAATGAAAAAGCATCCCCTTGTAATTGAAAAATAATGGCAATCAAGTGCAAAGGCACTTGGGGTGTTTAGTATTTTATTTAATACATTCGTTTTTATAAACCATAAAGATGAAACTTCCTTTTTATCAAATAGATGCGTTCACAAACAAAATTTTTGGCGGCAATCCTGCCTGTGTAGTTCCTCTTAAAGAATGGCTCCCTAACTCAACTTTATTAGATATCGCAAAAGAAAATGCAGTCCCAGAAACGGCCTTTTTTATTGAACATGGAGAGCGCTTTCATTTACGCTGGTTTACCCCAGAGATTGAAATGGATTTATGTGGTCATGCAACCCTTGCCACAGCACACTGTCTGAAGACACAAATGAACTACCCTAAAAAAGAAATTGTTTTTGAAACACTAAGTGGTGATTTGACTGTTGCGATGTATGACGAAATGTATCACTTAGACTTTCCCTCACGAATGCCTATTGCTTCTGAACTACCAAAGAGCATCAAAAATTCATTAAATATTATGCCAAAGGAAGTTTATAAGTCTCGGGATTATGTATTAGTTTATGACACCGAAGAGGAAATCGCATCGATTCAGATTGATCGACAAATTTTTGATCAAATCAATTTAAATCCTGGAGGTGTTATTGTAACTGCTAAAGGGGATAATGTTGATTTTGTATCTCGTTTTTTTACTTCACAAGCCTCCATACTGGAAGATCCGGTAACAGGTTCAGCTCATTGCTCATTGGTTCCTTTTTGGGCAAAACGCCTAGATAAAGACCAATTACATGCGTTTCAAATTTCCGAAAGACGTGGAGAACTGTTGTGCCTAAACAAAAAAGATCGAGTAATCCTCAGTGGCAAAGCAAAAACCTATGCCACGGGAACCCTCTATTTAGATTAAGCATGCCCTACTCGACAATGGAACCGTTCAATTATTCTTTTCATGATGGCCCTAAAGATTAATTTAAAAAATTACCTTGTATTAAATTTTACTGCTAAATATGAAACATATCCATCTTTTTTTAATTATTCTAATTTCTTTTTCCTCTTGTCAATCAACCAGTAATCCGAAAAAGATAGAAATAGGTACTATTTCAAAAATTGACGTACACTCTCACTATCAACATTCAAGGTCTTATTTACCTTCGTTTTTAAAGAAATGGAACATGCGCTCTGTTTTAGTAGATGTTGCAAAGGAAGGCCCCGAAGGGGTAGAAAGAAGTTGGGGTCATTATCAAAATCATGCAACCACACAACCTGACCTGTATTTCTTATGTTCCTCCTTGATTGGTACTGGAATTGATGCCCCTGATTTTGCAACGAATGCAATCACGCTTCTAGAAGAAGAAATAAATTCAGGTGCAAGGATGGTTAAAGTTTGGAAGAATTTTGGGATGGTTACACAAGACGAATCAGGAAATTTCATTCAAATTGACGATACACGATTACAACCCATTTGGGAGTATTTGAAGAGCAAAGGCATTCCGGTGATGGCCCATATAGCTGAGCCAGAACAAGCTTGGAGAGAACTTGACCCACAAAACCCACATTATGGATATTATAAAAACAATCCACAATACCATGCCTTTACAATACCTGAAATCCCTTCCTATGAGACCATTATTGCTGCTCGAGATCGTTGGATTAAAAATAATCCTGAATTACAAATACTTTGTGCCCACCTTGGAAGTATGTCTCATGACTTAGATATGGTTGCGTCTAGACTAGACCAATATCCAAATATGTCCATAGAAATTGGAGCTCGTTTTGGAGATTTAGCACGTCAAGATTCTGAAAAAGTAAGTGCCTTTTTTGACACCTATCAAGACAGAATATTGTTTGGATCAGACTATGGAAACGCTATGGAAGAAACTTCGATGACCACTGATCAACTAAATGAGGAAGAAAAAAATTTAGAACAAAATTATACTAGACTGTGGCGCTACTTAGCAAGTGATGATTCCTTAGAGATCAGAGGACAAAAAAGTAAAGGCCTCCATTTAAACCAAAATATTTTAGAGAAAGTCTATGCCAAAAATGCAATTAACTTATTGAAATTAGAATAGTTCAGATTTTAAGAAACGAACTCTTCGGTTAACCTCATCTGAAGCGTCTCAAAAACGCTTTTTACTTCTTGCTTTTTTATAGAATAAAAGATATCAATCAGTAAACCTCTTTTTTTTACTTGTATCAGCCCACTGTTACTAAATCTCCAATTATAAAAACCGGAAAAAAACAATAAAAGAGAGGTAACAATATTTAAAACCGTTCCTCCTTGATCAAAATATAAATAAACAGATGCTATTAACAACAGTACGGTAAAAATAAGAGTAAACAACTTCCCTTTATTTTGAATTGAAATGGAATCCATTTCTGAATAAAAAGTCTTTCTAATGGCGTGGTCAGCTTCCAATCGAAAAGAAATATGATCTTTATGAAAGTGAATCAAACCTTTATTTTTTGATGTGGAATAGAAGGTGTTACTGCTTTCCATGGGCATTGTTTAAGATTTAGAAATAGTTTAATTTTGACTAAATATACAAAATTTTGAAAAAAATTTTATTGCTTTCCGATACGCACGGATGTTTTGACTCAAAGATTAGCAACTATGTTAATCAAGCTGATGAAGTCTGGCATGCAGGCGATATTGGAAAGCTGGAAGTTTTAGATAGCCTTACAGCGCTCAAACCCTCTAGAGCAGTATATGGAAATATAGATGGCGATAAAGTTCGCTTGCAAGCACCTGAGGTGCTTTCATTTAATTGTGAGGGGGTAAATGTACTTATTATGCATATTGCAGGATATCCAGGGCGATACACTCCACAGGCCAAAAGATTGATATCACAATACAAACCCAAATTATTTATCTGTGGTCATTCTCACATATTAAAAGTCATTCAGGATAAAAAAATGGGGCACCTACATATGAATCCGGGAGCTGCTGGAATTTCTGGGTTTCATAAAGTAAGAACCATGTTGCGCTTTGAGGTTTCGCAAGGTAAAATACAAAACCTTGAAGCTATAGAAATTGGGTTAAGGGGTGCGTTATCGAATGCGGTCGACGGAGCGAACTAACTTTTCGTCTTTCAAAATGGCACGACGAGATATATATACCAGTATAAAATTCAATAAAGAAAGCGCGATCACCACATAATACGTAATTATTTCACTTTCATTTAGGCTTTTCTGACCATAAACTATAACAGGAATAAGATTAACCAGCAGGAGCATAACGCATACTAGTGCTTGAAGTTTTCGTCTCTTAAACAAAAGTAAAGCTATGAGTGATAGTAAAGGAACACTCCAAAACAGTCTATAAGAAGTATAAAACGACGTTAATACCATTTCATTTTCAGGTTGAAGAAAAATAAATCCCAAAGAACTAGAAAGCGAAATTACGAGAAGCAAGTAAATAGATTGAATGCGTTGAATCATGATTGCTTTTTTTACAAAATTAACTTTTTTTTAAAAGCAGTGTTTTTAAAATAAAATTTGTAATATTGCTGCTCTACAATTATTAAAACTTTAAAGGTAAATTCAAAACCTTAAAGTCATAATCACAAAAACTTCATGTACGAAATAGCTACTCTTAAAACAAAGAAACTCCCCGAGTTACAAGAAATTGCAAAAAAAATTGGTGTTAAACGAATCGCTGGTTTGAAAAAACTAGATTTAATTTATCAAATTGTTGACTTCATCGCTTCAAAACCAGATGAAGAAACTGCTGCGACTCCCCCACCTACTGCTGTATCTAAAGAAGAGGGACAAGAAAAAAAAGCCCCTTCAAAAATATTTCCGGTTCAAAAATCTAAACCCAAGCAACCGGTTGATCCGAAACAAGGTGTTCAGAAAAATCCTAATAACAGCAATAATAAACATCAAAACAAAAATAACCCACAACAAGGGGGGCCCAGACATAATGGGAATAACCCGAATGGGAATGGGAATACTCCAAATAAACCCAACAATAATCCAAACGCAAATCACAACAAGAATAATAACCGCAATGAATCTAATCACAATAAAGACAATCGAAGTCGCTACCGTGAACCTGATTTTGAGTTTGATGGTATTGTAGAAACAGAAGGGGTTTTAGAAATTATGCCAGAAGGGTATGGTTTTTTAAGGTCTTCTGACTACAATTACTTATCCTCCCCAGATGATGTCTATGCATCACAGTCACAGATTAGATTGTTTGGTTTAAAAACCGGAGATACGGTATTGGGAACGGTTCGACCTCCTAAAGAAGGTGAAAAATATTTCCCTTTAATAAAAGTAGATAAAATCAATGGACTTGACCCTAAAGTAGTTAGAGATCGTGTTTCCTTTGAACACCTAACTCCACTATTTCCTCAAGAAAAGTTTAACCTTGCAGATAAGTCAAGTACAATTTCTACACGAATTATGGACTTGTTTTCCCCCATTGGGAAAGGGCAAAGAGGGATGATAGTATCTCAGCCTAAAACAGGTAAAACAATGCTACTTAAAGACATAGCAAATGCAATTGCTGCCAATCACCCTGAGGTTTATCAATTGATCTTATTAATTGACGAACGTCCAGAAGAAGTAACTGACATGCAACGTAATGTAGATGGTGAAGTTGTAGCATCAACCTTTGATGAGCCAGCAGATCGTCACGTAAAAGTGGCCAATATTGTTTTAGAGAAGGCAAAAAGATTGGTAGAATGTGGACATGACGTTGTCATCCTTTTGGATTCTATTACACGTCTTGCTAGAGCTTACAACACGGTTCAGCCTGCCTCAGGTAAAATATTAAGTGGAGGAGTTGATGCAAATGCACTACACAAACCCAAACGGTTCTTTGGAGCAGCTCGTAATATTGAAAATGGAGGATCATTGTCCATAATCGCAACAGCGCTTACAGAAACCGGATCTAAAATGGATGAGGTTATCTTTGAAGAATTTAAAGGAACTGGAAATATGGAACTTCAATTGGATAGACGTATTGCCAATAGAAGAATATTCCCTGCAATTGACTTAATTTCTTCTAGTACACGAAGAGATGACTTGCTCCTCGATGAAACGACCATAAAGCGCATGTGGATCATGAGAAAATATTTAGCCGACATGAATCCAGTTGAAGCTATGGAGTTCATTAACGACCGTTTTAAACGCACACAGAGCAATGAAGAGTTCTTGATTTCTATGAATTCCTAGACTCGAACTTATTTAAACTAAAAAAGGCTCCAAATTGGAGCCTTTTTATTTGAGTGAAATATTTCTTCCTAAAGAGAAGCTACATGCTTCGCTAACTTAGATTTTAAGTTAGATCCTTTATTGGAATGAATAATATTCTTCTTTGAAAGCTTGTCAATCAAAGATACAACGCCAGGAAATAACTTTTGCGCCTCCTTCTTGTCCGTTAGATCTTTCAATCTTTTGATCGCATTACGCGTTGTTTTGTGTTGGAAACGATTCAAAAGTCTTTTTTTGTTATTTGATCGTATTCTTTTTAAAGCCGATTTGTGATTTGCCATGTCTTATTTTTAAATTGTAGCCCGTAGGGGAGTCGAACCCCTCTTTCCAGGATGAAAACCTGGCGTCCTAACCGATAGACGAACGGGCCATATTTTTCGTGCGCAAATGTACACGTAAAAATATTATTATACAACCAAAAACATGAGATAACTATTTTTTTTTCTGAAGGGTTAAATTTTAAATCTCATTCTTATAAAAAAGTTGGACCCTATTCTTGAATAAAATCAGTGATTTAGACAAAACAACAGAGGAAAAAAATTATGTTGTAACGAAATGTGCTTGAATTAATTTCAAAAAAAAAAATGATTCCTAAGAGTTTCTAAATCAATAGGATTTTGCAAAAAGAACTCTTTGATTTGATGGTTTTCCAGAATATACACAAACACCTGCTTCTTTAACATTATCCAAAGGAATACATCGAATGGTTGCTTTTGTAGCTTTTTTTATTGCTTCTTCAGATTCATTTGTTCCGTCCCAATGAGCAGAAATAAATCCACCTTTTCCTTTAATTACTTCTTGAAAAGTTTTAAAGTCATCAACTTTAGTAATATTATCAGCCCTGAAGGCTTTGGCTTTCTCAAATAAATCAATTTGAATTTGCGCCAACTGAGAGGATATGTAATCAACAATTTCGTCTTGAGAAACAACTTCTTTAGTTAAATTATCACGACGAGCAATTTCAACTGTACCGTTTTGTAAATCTTTAGGTCCAATAGCAATTCGCAGTGGAACTCCCTTTAGCTCGTAATCATTAAACTTATAACCAGGCTTGAATTTATCTCGATTATCAAATTTCACACGAATGTTTTGTTCTTCTAGAGCTACTTTTATTTTTTCAGCAGTAGCTGCAACTTTATTTTGCTCTTCTTCCCCACGATAGATAGGGATAATTACTACTTGTGTAGGAGCTAAATTAGGGGGTAATACCAAACCATTATCATCACTATGTGTCATTATTAACGCGCCTATTAAGCGAGTGGAAACACCCCAAGAAGTTGCCCAAACGTATTCAAGACCTCCCTCAGCAGTTGCATATTTGACATCAAAAGCTTTTGCGAAATTTTGTCCTAAAAAATGAGAAGTACCCGCCTGTAAAGCTTTTCCATCTTGCATTAAAGCCTCTATACAGAAGGTCTCTTCTGCTCCTGCAAAACGCTCACTTTCGGTTTTGACACCTTGAATAACAGGTATGGCCATATAATTTTCAACAAAATCAGCATAGACTTGATTCATTAGTTTTGCCTCTGTCATTGCTTCCGCTTTGGTTGCGTGCGCTGTATGGCCTTCTTGCCATAAAAATTCTGCCGTACGAAGAAATAAACGGGTTCTCATTTCCCAACGAACTACATTTGCCCATTGGTTAATTAAGATCGGTAAATCGCGGTAGGATTGAATCCAGGTTTTATAAGTATTCCAAATAACAGCCTCACTCGTAGGTCTAACGACTAACTCCTCCTCCAGCTTTGCATTAGGATCGACAATAAGCTTTCCAGGGTTGTTTTCATCATTTTTCAAACGATAATGAGTTACCACCGCACATTCTTTGGCAAAACCCTCTGCGTTTTTTTCTTCGGCTTCAAACAAGCTCTTGGGAACAAAAAGTGGAAAATAAGCATTTTCATGCCCCGTCGCCTTAAACATTTTGTCTAATTCCGCTTGCATTTTTTCCCAAATGGCATAGCCATAAGGTTTAATAACCATGCACCCTCTGACAGCAGAATTTTCTGCGAGGTCTGCATTTACTACAATTTCGTTATACCATTTGGAATAATCTGTACTTCTTGAAGTTAATTTACTGGCCATATAAACGTGGCATAGATTTTGCCTATATTTGTTTAGAATAATATTTGTGGTACAAAACTAAACTTTTTGAATCATATCTCTAAAACGAATCATTATGAATGTAAACATTAATTTCTCGAATATTAAAAATTCAATTCTAGGGCTTGCTTTTTCAAGTTTAGTATTAAGTTGTGGAAGTTTCAAAAGTGCTTCATATTTTGAATCTGATGGGATCTACGTTTCAAATTCAAATCGTCCACAAGAGACTCAACAAGAAGTAAATAAGAACACTTACTACAGTCAATATTTTAAAGAAGTAGCAGAAGGTAACATCGCCGAAAATTCTGAGGAAGTTTATTTTACAGACACCGATGGCTATTCAAGTTCAGGTCAAAATCAAAATAACACTTCAGACAATGGTTATGATCAAATCCCTTGGGGAGGAGAAACGTCCCAAACTGAAATTATAGTCGTAAACAATTCACCAAATTATTTATGGGGTCTTTCTGGTTTTTCCTTTAGATACTCACCGTTTTGGAACAATTACTATGGAAATCACTTTCGATTTGGTTTTGGTAATTTCTACAACCCTTACTTCGGGTATTATGGATCTAGTTTAGCAGGATACTGGGGAGGCTTTAATTCTTTTTATAGTCCATTCAATTATTATGGTGGAATGTATAGTCCTTACGGATTTAGAAATGCATGGAATCGTAATGGATTTGCAAATCGATTTAGAAATGGCTTCATGTCAAACAATAATGATTATAACTCCACTGTGGCACGAATTAAATCAGGGCGAGGTGAAAAAAATTATGGGGATTCTACAAGAAATTCTAAAATCAAAGGAGATCGTGAATCCAAAACTAATGATACAGATATTCAACGTACAATCAACCGAATTAATGTAGGAAGAGGAGTAAATTCTCTTGGGAGAAACGTATTGATTGGAAATGGAAGTAATAATAGATTGGGAAATAAAACTATTGGAGGTTCTAGAACTGCAAGACCAAATGTTAGTGGGGGTAGCTCAGGAGTTACTGGCTTATCAAGAAACAGTAATTCAAATCCAACAAAATCCGTTAAAAGTAGTAGTGGTCGATTTTCGCAATCAAGATATAATGCTGGAGCAAGAAATAACACTAAAACAACTTCACCAAGAACAAGGAGACCTGTCCAAAGAAATGTAGTACAACCACGTACCACACGACAATACAATAATAACAGAAGCACAAACAATAGTTCATCTAGAACTAACAATAATACCAGTAGATCAAACAGCTACAGCAGTCCGGCAAGATCATATAGTTCTGGCAGTAGTAGTAGACCAAGTAGCTCAAGTGCTGGAAGAGGATCTTCTGGTAGCAGTAGTGGTGGTCGTAAAAATTAATTTCTAAGATATTTATTAAATGATGCGTAGCCTCAAATTCATTATTATACCCATACTTACCTTTCAACTATCTGTAGCACAGACAGTTAACGATGTCAGGTATTTTATATCATCAGAACTAAATGGTTCGGCACGTTACACAGGAATGGCAGGAGCGTTTGGTGCTTTAGGAGGAGATTTATCCGCAATCAGTTTTAATCCGGCTAGTGGATCTGTATTTTTACATTCTGAATTTGGAGCCTCTGTTAATTATAAAAATAGAATAACCGAGAGCACTTATTTTAATACTACCAGCGAACGAGAAAGTGATGATATTCGATTTGATCATTTTGGAGGAGTCTTTGTTTTTAACAATAGTAATTCAGAGAGTCCTTGGACTAGAGTTAGTGTTGGAATAAATTTTCAAAAAATTATACAGTACGATCAAAAAGCTACTGTCAACGGGAATAACTCAAACGGAATTGACAATTATTTTCTTCATTATGCTGATGGTTTAGAATTTCAAAACCTTCCTCTGTATGATGAAGAAACCCCTAACGAGGTATATGGTATTCTTGGAAATGAACAAGGCTTTGGTGCGCAACAAGCTTTTTTAGGATATCAAAGTTATATCATAAACCCATTTAGTTTTACTGACGGAAATACAGAATACACATCTAATGTAAACTACAATAATATTAAGCATCAGTTAGATATTATTAATCAAGGATGGCATAGAAAAACAAGTTTGAATCTCAGTGGTCTATATAAGAATTTAGTTCATTTAGGGTTTAATTTAAATTTTCACTCGTTAAATTTTAACAACAGTCAAGTTTTATTTGAAACGAATCAATCACAAAACTCACCTACATACAATATTAATTTTGAAAATGAATTAATCACTATTGGAAATGGAATATCTGCACAATTTGGAGCTCTATTTTTATTAAAAAACATACGCCTTGGAGTAACCTATGATAGTCCGCAATGGATTGAATTGACAGATGAAACCAAACAAAGCATTAGTGCATTTCATTACGAAGAGGGATTAATTGTTAAAGAGGAAATAAGTCCCTCTGTAACCAATCAATATGATATATATCAAATAAAAATACCTTCAAAAACCACCTTAAGTTTTGCTTATGTTTTTGGACCAAAAGGTTTGTTTTCCATTGATTACAGTAATCAAAATTTTGCAAACACTTCTTTAAATAATGATTTTGGAAGTAATTATTTAACTGATGTAACACAAAGAATCGCTTCCAGATTTGAAGGTGTAAATACATTAAGAGTGGGAGGAGAATACCGTATAAAAGACATTAGCTTTAGAGCTGGATTTTTAAATCAAAATACTGTACATAGCAATACCATAAAAAACAATAAGGCTTTAACATTTGGTATAGGACTTGATTTTGGTGCAAGCAGTCTTGGAATATCTCTTGTAAACTATGAGCAAAATAAGGAGTTTGAGCTTTTTTCTGAAGGCTTAACAGACCCCTATTTTTTACGTCAAAAAATTACTCAACTTACCATAAGCTATAACTTCAAACTTTGATCTATTGAATAGCGTTTTATTCCTATAGAAATTGAGTATATTTGTAGGCATTTATTACCTATGAAAATCGAAAAAATAATCACTGATAACACTATTCAAGAAGGAGAAGATCATTTCTCTAATAATGCCAAAACTCCTCTAAAAGAGAATGCTTTTGACAAGAGCAATGATGAAAAAATTATAATAATTCAAGAACATGTAAGCACTATTCTAGAGACATTAGGAATGGATCTTACTGATGATAGCTTAAAAGGAACTCCATTGAGGGTTGCTAAAATGTTCGTGAATGAAATTTTCGGAGGTCTTCATCCTAACAAAAAACCAAAAGCTTCCACCTTTGACAATTCATATAAATATGGTGAAATGTTAGTGGAAAAAAATATCACCCTCTACTCTACTTGTGAGCATCATTTACTTCCTATTATAGGTAAAGCACATGTAGCTTATGTATCAAACGGAACTGTGGTTGGGCTTTCCAAAATGAATCGTATTGTTGATTACTATGCCAAGCGTCCTCAAGTTCAAGAACGCTTAACTCTTCAAATTGTTCAAGAGCTCCAAGAAGTTTTGGGCACAAAAGATGTAGCCTGTGTTATTGATGCTAAGCATCTTTGCGTTAACTCAAGAGGTATTAGTGATACTGCAAGTAGTACAGTAACCAGCGAATTTGGAGGAGTTTTTAAATCTGAAGAAAAAAAGAGAGAGTTTTTAGACTATCTCAAATTAGATACTGATTTTTAATGGATAGCTCTCTAGTCTTATATAATTCATTAAATGGTAAAAAAGAAACTTTTAAATCCATCCTTCCCAATCATGTAGGTATGTACGTTTGTGGACCTACCGTTTATAGTAATGTCCATTTAGGAAATTGCAGAACATTCATTTCTTTTGATTTGATTTTCAGGTATCTACAGCACCTGGGGTATAAAGTTCGCTACGTACGTAACATAACCGATGCAGGACATTTAGAAAATGATGCTGATGAGGGAGAAGACCGAATCGCAAAAAAAGCAAGGCTAGAATCTATTGAACCCATGGAAGTAGTTCAGCGGTATACCGTAGACTTTAGAGATACAATGGCTCAGTTTAATGCTCTAGTTCCAAGTATCGAACCCACGGCCACAGGACATATTGTAGAGCAGATTGAATTGATTAAAGAAATCATTGAACAAGGCTATGCATATGAAGTAAATGGTTCTGTATATTTTGATGTTATCAAATTCAATAAAGACATTCCCTACGGAAAATTAAGTGGGAGGAATATTGAAGATCTAATTCATAATACAAGAACCTTGGATGGTCAAAGTGATAAGAAAAATCCTCAAGATTTTGCCTTGTGGAAAAAAGCAGAGCCCGTACATATTATGAGATGGCCCTCCCCATGGAGCGAAGGCTTTCCTGGCTGGCACCTTGAGTGTACTGCCATGAGTACCAAGTATTTAGGTTCACAATTTGATATTCACGGCGGGGGCATGGATTTGAAATTTCCGCATCACGAATGTGAAATCGCTCAAGCAGAATCCATACATAAAAAGTCGCCAGTCAATTATTGGTTACATGCAAATATGCTAACCCTAAACGGGAAAAAAATGGCCAAATCAACGGGGAATAATATTCTTCCGGGTGAAATGTTTAGTGGTGAAAATAGCATCTTTAAAAAGGCTTTTTCTCCAATGACTGTTCGCTTTTTTATTCTTCAAGCACACTATAGAAGCATAGTAGACCTTAGTGAATCAGCTCTGGAAGCTTCAGAAAAAGGATTTCAAAGATTGATTGATGGAATTTCTAAATTAGAGCGTCTACCCATAGGTGATAAAACTTCAGATTTTGACTTAGTCAAATGGAAGAATAAATGTTATGCTGCTATGAATGATGATTTTAATAGTCCGCTATTAATCGCTCATCTCTTTGATGCGGTAAAATACATTAATGCTGTTGACAATGGCCTTCAGCAAATTAATAAAGATGATTTAAAAGACCTTTCTAAGCTGATTAATGATTTCTTCTTTGATGTCCTGGGCTTATTAAATGAAGATGATAATAATAAAGAAAATGGAGGTGTACAATTAGATGGAGCTTTGAATCTAATTTTAGAACTCCGTAATAAAGCGCGTGCATCAAAAGATTTTGAAACCTCAGATTTGATTCGTGATTCTTTATCTGAACTAAACATTCAGATTAATGATACTTCAGAAGGAACTACTTTTAAGATAAATTAAGCATTCTTATTTTGAAAAAGATTTTAATTTACCCCTTTGTTTTATTAATAAAAGGGTACCAATCTTTTCTATCTCCACTCCTACCACCTAGCTGCAGATATGAGCCTACCTGTTCACAATATACTCTAGAAGCACTTAAAAAATTTGGCCTTTTTAAAGGTGGGTGGCTAGGAATCAAACGTATTGCCAAATGCCATCCTTGGGGAGGTTCAGGTTTTGATCCAATTCCTTGAGTAAAAATTTCCTAACGCCTTGAATTTAATTACATTTACATTGATAAAATTAGCACATATGTTTTTTTCTAAGATTGACTGGGCTCCCAGTGAAACACTCTTTAAAATTGGTAGTTTTGGAATTCATTATTATAGTTTAATGTTCATCATTGCGTTTGGACTTGGCTATTATATCATGAAAAAAATATTTGAAAAAGAAAAGATTCCTTTGGAATATTTAGAGTCTCTTTTTATCTATATGATCATCTCGATTCTATTAGGGGCTCGACTAGGAGATGTGTTTTTTTATAGCTGGGACTACTACCAAGACCATTTAATTGAAATACTTCTTCCCATACGTGATACACCAACAGGGTACACATTTACTGGATTTAGAGGTTTAGCGAGTCATGGTGCTGTTATTGGATCTCTCATTGGACTATACTTATACAAACGCAAATTTAAATTCAAGCCCCTTCTCTGGATTATTGATCGAGTTATTATTCCAGTTTCTATTGGAGCTAGTTTTGTGAGAATTGGAAATTTTTTCAACTCAGAGATTGTGGGTAAATATTCAGGTTCAAATTTTGGGGTTGTCTTTTTAAATCGAGGCGAAAATGCAGCCAGACATCCAGCACAATTATATGAAGCTTTAGGGTATCTTGTTTTATTTTTTATACTCAAGCAAGTATACAAAACCAATAAAAAAGATAAACCAGGCTATTTATTAGGTGTCTTTTTCACATGCATGTTTGTTATTCGTTTTTTTGTAGAATACCTCAAGGAAAGTCAGGGTGGGTTTGAAGAATACCTTCCACTTTTGTCCACTGGGCAATGGCTTAGTATTCCTTTTATTTTACTGGGACTGTTTCTCATGCTAAGAAAAACAAATAACCAATAATTATATCTTATACTTTTTGAAAACGTAGGCTTCCTTTTAAACGTTTTCAATAGTACTGTTTTAATTTTCCAAATTATGAATGAAAATGAATTGCTAAAACTCACCTACCCTGTTGGTAAGTTCGAGTGGAACGAAAAGCCAAATAAAGAAGAAATCAAAAAAGGAATTACACTTCTTGAAGAATTTCCCGAAAAACTGAGAAAAAGTGTTTCTAATCTTTCTAAAGAAACATTACTTAATCATTATCGCCCTGGTAGTTGGACTATAGCACAAGTTGTTCACCATTTAGCAGATAGTCATATGCATTCCTACCTGCGTTTTAAACATGCAATTTTAGAGACTACACCTTCTATTAAAGACTACCAAGAAGCTCACTGGGCTGAACTTCCAGACGCTTCTGAAACAGACTTATCCTATAGTTTAGATTTACTAACCGCATTACATAAACGTTGGACCATTTTTTTAAACACGCTTTCTGAAAAGGATTTGTCTAAGACCTATTATCATCCTGAAAGAGAAAAATATTATCCCTTGAATACAACTATTCTGATTTATGCTTGGCATGGGGAACACCACCTAGCACACATTGAAAATGCTAAGAAAAAAGGATATTAAATAAAAAAGCCAAATCGTTTGATTTGGCTTTTTTAATATTCTGAATAGACAATCTCTATTTTTGTTCTAGTGCTTTTTTCTTTTGAGTATCATACATTACCGGTGTTGCGATAAATACAGAAGAATAAGTTCCAACTAACACTCCGATAATAAGAGCAAACATAAACCCTCGAATGGATTCACCACCAAAAATGAAAATTGCTAACAATACAATTAAAGTAGTAAGTGATGTATTTAATGTTCTACTTAATGTACTGTTTAATGCTGCATCAACAGTAGTGTTGAATTCCCATTTAGTATGTTCAGCTAAAAATTCACGAATACGGTCAAACACAACCACAGTATCGTTCAAGGAATACCCAATAACCGTTAAAATTGCCGCAATAAAGGCTTGATTAATCTCCATGCTAAAAGGCATGAAGGTATAAGTTATCGAAAATATCCCCAAGACAATCAATACATCATGGAAAACTGCAACAACAGCACCCAATGAGAATTGCCACTTTTGAAAACGTAAAAGGATGTATAGGAATACTACAATTAAGGATCCTATTACTGCTAAAAATGAATTGCTTTTTATGTCATCAGCAATGGTTGGACCCACTTTAATAGAAGACATAATACCAATCTCCTTTTGAGAACTTCCATTTACAAAGTTATCATAGATCATTCCATCAGGAAGATAAGACTGTAGAGCAGTGAATAGCTTATTCTGAATTTCTTCATCAACAGCAATTCCTTCAACATCTACTTTGTATTTAGTAGTAATCTTTAGTTGATTATCTTCTCCAAAGGTTTTGGCTTCGGCACTTCCAAATTCATTTGATAAAACAGCTCCAATTTCAGTTGGATTAACAGGCTGTTCAAAACGAACGGTATACGATCTACCACCAACGAAATCAACCCCCTGGTTTAAACCTTGGAAGGTTAAAGAAGCTAAACTTACCAAAATCAATATTGAAGAAACGATATAGGCAACTTTTCTTCGTTGAAGAAAAGAGATATTAATATTTGACAATAATCCTTTAGTTGCTTTCGTAGAGAAAGAAACATCTTTCCCTTTTTCATTTCGAGAATCAACTAAAATTCGCGTAATAAAAATCGCAGTAAATAATGAAGTTCCAATACCAATTAATAAGGTTGTTGCGAATCCTTTGATAGGGCCTGTTCCAAAAATAAAAAGAATTAAAGCAGTAAGTCCTGTTGTAATATTGGCATCTAAAATTGATGAAAGTGCGTTATTAAAACCATCAGCAATAGCTTTTCGAATACCCTTCCCTTTAGAGAGTTCTTCTCGTACACGTTCAAAAATAAGAACATTAGCATCTACTGAGATTCCTATTGTTAAAACCACCCCTGCAATTCCAGGTAATGTTAGTACCGCTCCCAATCCTGCCAATATGCCAAAAATGAGAAGAATATTCAATATTAAAGCAATGTCAGCATAGATTCCTGAACTTCCATAATAAAAAATCATCCATCCCAAAACAAATATCAATGCTATTATAAAAGAATAAATTCCAGCTTCGATAGCTTCTTGACCTAAGGAAGGACCAACTATTTCAGATTGAATAATTTCGGCAGAAGCAGGAAGTTTCCCAGCACGTAAAACATTCGCTAAGTCAATCGCTTCATTTAATGTAAAATTTCCTGTGATTTCAGACCTTCCTCCGGCAATTGGCCCACTAGAAACTCCTGGTGCTGAGTAAACAATATCATCTAATACAATGGCTATATTACTTGCTTCTTTAAAAGCTTTACCGGTCATAGATTCCCATATACGTGCACCTCTAGAATCCATTTGCATGGATACTGCTGCATTACCTACTTGATCAAATGTCTGAAGAGCATCTACTACAACACCCCCGCTTAGAGGCGCAAGATTGTCTCGGTTGGATTTTAGTGCGTATAGTTCTACTACATCACTGTTTGCAACTGGCTTTCCCCAAGCAAATTGAATGTATCTATATTCTGATGGCAATAATTTTCTAACCTGTGGCTGATTCAAATAGTCTAAAATCAACTCACTGTCACGAGAAGCAAACTGAGCTAATACAGGCCCTCCTTGGAAACCTTGTCCCACAATACGATCTAAGATAGGATTTGAACCAGATGCAGAAATCGAGTCTTGTGCAGAAACATCAGCAAGTAAATCATCTATTTCAGAGGCATCGTCTTTCTCTTCCTCTACAACAGCTTTAGATTTGTCGTTTGTTGTCTTTAAATATTGGTTGGCCTCAACCAAGAATGTAATTAATTCATCATTTTTATACGTTTCCCAAAACTCTAGTTGAGCAGTACTTTGTAATAAATTCTGGACACGCTCCACATCTTTTGCACCAGGTAATTCAACAAGAATTCTTCCCGAAGTACCGAGACGTTGAATATTAGGTTGGGTAACTCCAAATTTATCAATACGCTTTCTCAATACCTCAAAAGCAGAAACAATGGATTCATCTATTTTTCTACGAACCACAACCTGAGTTTCTTGGTCTGTCATGTCAAAATTGATTTCATCGCTAAGTGTTCTATTTGCAAAAATATCTGGAGAAGCTAGCTTTTCACCACTTTTAACAGCATCAAAGGCGTTGAAAAAGGATTCAATGTAAGGATCGTCAGTTGACTTTTGAAGTATATCTGCTTCGTCTAATGCTTTGTTAAAAATAGGATTTCTAGTATTTTCGGCTAATCCACTAAGAATATCACGAATAGAAATCTGAAGGATTACATTGATTCCACCTTTCAAGTCAAGACCTTTGTTTAGCTCTTTATCTTTGGCGTCGTTATAGGTTGTAAAACCATATAAGCTGTTATTTCCAATGGAATCTAGGTAAGCTATAGCTCTTTGATCACGAACCTCTAAATAGTTAGGAACATCTTCCGAAATAGTTTGTTCGGCAAAGATATCTGCTTGATTTTCTACATTACTGGCGATGAATGTAAACGAGAGTTGGTAGATACTTACAAGGGCAAATAAAATACCGAAAACTCGAATTAAAGAATTGTTTTGCATTTCAAATTAAATTTAAGCTCAATTAAGGCGAGCAAATATAGGATTAAACCAAAGAATTGACAACTCTATGGAGAATTAATGAATATGAAAAGTATGAAATCAGAGAATATCGGTCAAAGCAGCGTTCATTGCTGCAACTTTATTAGCACTTTCACTCATTAATTGTTTCTCTTCGGCGTTCAATTGTACATCTACAATTGACTCTATTCCATTTGACCCAATGATACACGGCACCCCAATACAAATGTCATTTAAACCATATTCTCCCTCCAAATAAACAGAACAAGGAATCATACGTTTTTGATCACTTAAGATACTATCCACCAAATATGCAACAGAGGCACCCGGCGCATACCAAGCCGAAGTTCCCAAAAGTTTTGTTAGTGTCGCGCCCCCTACCATAGTATCAGAAGCAACTTTTTCAAGCGTTTGTTGATCTAAATATTGAGATACAGGTGCTCCATTATAACTTGCCAAGCGTGTCAATGGTATCATTGTAGTATCACCATGTCCACCAATCACCATACCATGTATATCATTAGCAGGCTTATCTAAAGCAATTGAGAGGTAGGTTTTAAAACGAGAGCTATCAAGGGCACCACCCATCCCTATAATTCTATTCTTTGGAAGACCTGTTGATTTGAGAGCCAAATAAGTCATTGTATCCATCGGGTTAGATACTACAACAATGGTAGTGTTAGGAGAGTGTGCTAAGACATTTTCAGATACACTCTGAACAATTCCAGCGTTGATTCCAATAAGCTCCTCTCTTGTCATTCCTGGTTTACGAGGAATTCCAGAAGTAATGACAACTACATCACTTCCAGCAGTTGCTGAATAGTCATTTGTAACCCCCGTAATAGAAGTATTAAAACCAAGAGTGGTTGCTGTTTGAAATAAATCTAAAGCTTTGCCTTCTGCAAACCCTTCTTTAATATCAAGTAAAACGACTTTACTGGCAATTCTTTTTTGAGCTATATATTCCGCACAAGAGGCACCCACATTTCCTGCTCCAACTATGGTAACTTTCATTCTTACTTTTTTAAATATTATACATCTATATTTGCGTAAATCGCATTTTTCTCAATAAATTCTCTTCGAGGTGGAACCTCATCACCCATCAACATAGAAAATACTCGATCCGCTTCTCCTCCGTTATCAATGGTCACTTTTCTTAAAGTTCGCTCTTGAGGATTCATTGTTGTATCCCACAATTGCTCTGCATTCATCTCTCCTAAACCTTTGTAACGCTGAACGCTTGAACCTGAACCAAATTCCTGCATCAAAAGATCACGTTGATCATCACTCCAGGCATAATCCTTTTTCTGACCCTTTTTCACCAAATAAAGAGGTGGTGTTGCAATATAAATATATCCAGATTCAATAAGCTCACGCATGTATCTAAAAAAGAAAGTGAGAATTAATGTGGAGATATGACTACCATCCACATCGGCATCACACATAATCACAACTTTGTGATAACGTAATTTTTCTAAATTTAAAGCTTTACTGTCCTCTTCCGTACCAATAGTAACTCCTAAAGCTGTGTAAATATTTCTGATTTCTTCATTTTCAAAAACCTTGTGCTGCATTGCTTTTTCTACATTCAAGATTTTTCCCCTAAGTGGGAGGATCGCTTGAAAATTTCGATCACGTCCTTGCTTAGCAGTTCCGCCAGCCGAGTCTCCCTCAACCAAGAAAACTTCGCAAAGTGCAGGATCTTGTTCTGAACAATCTGATAGTTTTCCAGGAAGACCGCCCCCACTCATAACTGTTTTACGCTGAACCATTTCCCGTGCCTTCTTAGCAGCGTGTCTTGCTTGTGCAGCCAAAATAACCTTCTGAACAATGATTTTAGCATCATTCGGATTTTCTTCCAAATAATTCTCTAACATTTCTGAAACCGCTTGTGATACCGCTGAAGTAACTTCTCTGTTTCCTAGTTTTGTTTTCGTTTGACCCTCAAATTGCGGCTCTCCAACCTTAACAGAAATAATAGCAGTTAATCCCTCGCGAAAGTCATCCCCTGCTATTTCAAATTTTAATTTATCAAGCAAGCCTGAGCTATCAGCATATTTTTTAAGTGTTGAAGTCAAACCTCTTCTGAATCCAGCAAGGTGAGTTCCTCCCTCATGAGTGTTTATATTGTTTACGTAAGAATGTAAATTTTCAGAATAAGAAGTATTATAAATCATCGCTACTTCAACAGGAACCCCGTTTTTCTCTCCTTCCATAGAAATCACATCTCCAATAATGGCTTCTCGTGACTCATCTAAAAAGTGGATAAACTCAATCAAACCTTTTTCAGATAAGAAAGTCTCAGATTTAAACTCCCCTTTATCATCTGTTTCACGTCGATCCGTAATTGAAATTTTTATTCCCTTATTCAGATAGGCCAACTCACGCATTCTTAGCGATAAGGTATCGTAATTATACTCTCTTGTTTGAGTGAAAATCTGAGCATCTGGTCTAAAAGTAACAAGAGTTCCAGTTTCTTTCGAATCACCTATACTCTTAACAGGAGCTAATGCCTTACCTCTTTCATAGGTTTGTTCCCAAACCTTTCCATCACGATACACTGTTGCAGTAAGGCGTTCTGAAAGAGCATTTACACAAGAAACACCTACACCGTGTAATCCCCCAGAAACTTTGTATGAATCTTTATCAAACTTACCTCCAGCACCAATTTTAGTCATTACAACCTCCAATGCTGAAACGCCCTCTTTTTTATGAATACCTACTGGAATTCCACGACCATTATCTTTGGTCGTAATTGAATTGTCCTCATTTATTACTACAGAGATTTCATCACAATATCCTCCAAGGGCTTCATCAATTGAATTATCTACAACTTCATAAACTAAATGGTGTAATCCTCTGATGCCAATATCCCCTATATACATTGAAGGTCGCATGCGAACATGCTCCATTCCTTCTAGGGCTTGAATGCTATCCTCCGAATATTGTTTATTTTGATTTTCTTCACTCATAACAGTACATTTTAAGGCCTATTTTAGCCGACTAACAAATATAACCATTCAGCAGCTCAAAACGTACCTAAACCCTTGTCAATAGTGATGAAGTTATCAACATTAAAGTGTGAAAAAAAAGTCGTATTCAGTGACTTAAAAAAGAGAATTTAGTAGCTATTGGTTGTAGCTTTTTTCATGCACCTTTGCAACCGCTCTCCCACTTGGATCATTTTGATTTTGAAATGCTTTATCCCAAGCTAATGCAACAGGTGTACTACAAGCTACAGAAGGTACTGATGGCACGCTTAAAGCGGCAGCATCACTAGGGAAGTGAGATTCAAATATTGTGCGATAATGAAATTCCTCTTTGTTTTGTGGTGTTTGAACAGGAAAACGATATTGTGCATTTGCCATCTGTTCATCAGTCACTTCTTGGGCCACTACTTCTTTCAAAGTATCAATCCAACTATAACCCACACCATCAGAAAACTGCTCCTTTTGTCTCCATGCAACGCTAGGGGGTAAATAGTCCTCAAAAGCTTTACGCAATACCCATTTTTCCATGCGTTCCTCAGTGATCATCTTATCTTTAGGATTCAAGCGCATAGCGACTTCAATAAACTCTTTATCTAAAAAAGGAACTCGTCCCTCAATACCCCATGCAGCAAGAGACTTATTGGCTCTCAAGCAATCATATTGGTGTAACTTTTCAAGCTTTCTAACGGTCTCTTCATGGAATTCTTTTGCATTTGGTGCTTTATGAAAGTATAAATACCCACCAAATAATTCATCAGCACCTTCCCCAGACAATACCATTTTAATGCCTAATGCTTTAATAGCTCGGGCCATCAAGAACATAGGGGTTGATGCTCTTACAGTAGTGATATCATAGGTCTCTAAATGATAAATAACTTCTCGTATTGCATCCAAACCTTCCTGGATTGTAAATTTAATCTCATGATGAACGGTACCAATATGCTTAGCTACTTTTTGAGCAGCAGCTAAATCCGGAGAGCCCTCAAGACCAACCGAAAATGAATGCAATTGTGGCCACCATGCAGACTGTGTGTCATCAGACTCAACTCGTTTTGCAGCAAACTTTTTAGCCAATGCTGAAGTGATTGAGGAATCCAATCCTCCTGAAAGTAAAACACCATAAGGAACATCACTCATTAATTGTCTGTGTACCGCATCTGAAAGTGCATCATGTAAATCTTCAATAGAGGTTGGATTATCCTTTACATCATCATAGGAAGTCCACTCCGGAGTATACCATTTGGTAGGAACTTCATCATTACTATGAAAATAATGTCCGGGTGGAAACAATTCTATTTTAGTACAAACACCTTCCAATGCTTTTAATTCAGAGGCAACGTAAAAAGTACCATTTGCATCCCATCCCATATACAATGGAATGATCCCCATATGATCTCGAGCAATAAAATATTCATCTTTTGATTCGTCGTAAATAGCAAAAGCAAAAATTCCATTTAACTTGTTTACAAAATCCTTACCTTCTTTTTCATACAATGCTAAAATAACTTCACAATCCGATTGGGTTTTAAAAGCATAACTCGACTCGTAAGGCGCTCTTAACTCACGGTGATTATATATCTCACCATTGGCTGCAAGAATTAATTTTCCAGAAGGACTTATTATAGGTTGTTTTCCAGAAGTTGGATCCACAATAGCAAGACGCTCATGCGCCAAAATAGCTTTATCACAGTTAAAAATTCCGCTCCAGTCTGGTCCTCGGTGACGAAGGCGTTTAGACATTTCTAAAATTTGAGGACGTACCTCATCAACTGATTGCTTTAAATCAAAAGCACATACAATACCACACATGATTATAAATTTTTGTCAAATTTAATGATAAGGATTAAAAAATTTATGTATAAACTGAATACAGTATACTTTATTAACCAAAAAAGGCTAAATGATATAAAATATTTAGCCCTTCGGTGTATTGTTATGTGTTTTATGGAAAACGTTAATTAACTTAACGTATACGATTACTGTAGACCACATTTCCATCCAGGATAGTTGCAACAATTCTAGCTTTTAAAATTCGTTTATCACTGACTTTCATAATATCTCTGTCTAACATAATGAAGTCAGCATTTTTTCCAACTTCAATAGATCCTTTCTCATTTTCTTCAAAATTAGCGTAAGCACCCCAAATTGTCATACCCCTTAAAGCTTCGTCTCGGGAAAGTTTGTTCTGAGAGAGATAACCCTCCTCAGGATATTGCTCAGCGTCTTTCCTAGTAATAGCAGCATAAAAAGTCATTATAGGACTTACTTCTTCCACAGGAAAATCTGTTCCTAAAGCAATTCTACCAGATTGCTCTAGCAAAGCTTTATTCGCATAAGCACCCAGCAATCTGTCTGAACCCAAGCGCTCTTCAGCCCAGTACATATCACTAGTAGCGTGTGTTGGCTGAACAGAAGGAATAACTTTTCTGTTAAATAGTTTAATGTCAGCTGTATCAATTATTTGAGCATGTTCAATACGCCATCTGGGATCATCAGAAAAAACAAGTGCTTTCTTATAAGCCTGAAGAACAGCATTGTTTGCATCATCACCAATAGCATGTGTATTCATCTGAAAAGGGGTTGTAGCTAATTTATACGCTAATTTCTCAATCGAATCTCTTGAAGTAATGAACTCGCCACTATGCGAATCTAAATCTGTGTATGAAGATTTTAAAGCTGCACCACGAGAACCGAGTGCACCATCTGCATAAACCTTAAATGATCGCACTGTTAACTTGTTTGTTTTTATTGGACCTGCCTCTAAAAAATAATCCATGTTCTCTTTTGTGTTTGAAACCATAGCATAAACACGCATGTCCAACAAACCCTTCTTTTGCAAGCTATCAATCAAAAACACATCCTCCTTATCCAAACCTGCAACAGACACCGAAGTAAGTCCATTAGCAAATCCTATTTCTGCGGCATCTTGAAGTGCCTTAATCTTTTGTTCTACTGTTGGCTTGGGAAGTATATTTTGAACTAATTGCATGGGTGCATCAACAAGAACCCCGGTAAGCTTTCCATCTTCTTTGATGATTGTTCCTCCTTTAACCTTGGTGTCAAATGTAATTCCAGCAAGATCTAAAGCTTTTTGATTTACCAACAATGCATGTCCATCAATACGTCGCAATGCAACCGGTGTATCTGGAAATAATTCATCTAAACGATCTTTGTTAGGTAAGCTTTTATCCTCCCAATCATTCTGATCCCAACCGCTCCCAACGATTGAATTCGATTGTTTTCCTTCAGAAGCATCTTTCAAAAGAGTGACAACTTCTTCAAAGCTATTTGTTCCCTTTAAGTCAATTTGCTGTAAACTGAGACCTAATTTTAAAAAATGACAATGAGAATCAATTAACCCCGGGTAAACAGGTAAGTTTTGTAGATTTAAAACTCTTTTAGCTTTGTATTTTTTCAGTAATTCTTCACCCCCAATTGCAATGAACTTTCCATCATCAACAACAAAAGAAGAAGCGACTGTGCCATTATTATTCATTGTGTAAACCAATCCGTTATGTACTAATAAATCGACTTTATCTTGACAAGAACTCAGTAAAACTGAAGCAATGATTGAAAACAGTAAGGATGATTTTATATTCATTTTTGAAACATAGATGTGTTAAAAATAATATTTTAAAAAGATAAAATATTCGTGCAAATGTAATGAAAATCAAGTGTTGAAACTAACTAAATTTTAAATCAAAAAAAAAAACGGTTAATACTGAAAATCAAATTTGTAAGTCACCCCAGCCAATAAGAGAAAGGAGGGTTCGTTATAATAAAGCCAACGTCCATGTGGACCCACGGAATTTAATTTAAGCTTAACAAAAACATCAAACTGATCTGAAAGCTTGTAAGCTACATGAGATGTTGTACTCACAAACAATGGAACATTTTCTTCCTGAAACTGCACGTTATCAACTTGTTGATTTAAAAAAATGGGACGATAAGCTGCAATACGGTCACCCAAAAGACTTCCTTGAAAAGTAAATGTTAAATTATCTTTCCAATTAAATTGTCCTTCCCAATTCATTTCTAGAGATGGAACATTCCAAAGTTGCTGAGTACTATTAGTATTAAAATAACTATACTTAGTACCAAAACGAACAAAATTATTTTTAGCTAGATCTATTCGAATAGTTGCTTTAAAGCCATACAGATCAAGATTGGTATACTTATTTTCATAAGAATTTGAAAGGCGATAAGAATCATTATTGTTTGACCCATCAAAGGGTAGGCGCTCAAAGAGCATAAAGTTTTCAATCTGATCATAAACAACACCGAAATTGAAATTCAATATAGATGACAAGGAGGATCGAACTCCTAAAGAAGCATTATACTTGCTAAACGTTGGGTTTAATGTAGTCGTAGGCGCTAGGTATGGATTGACAGAATAAAGGGATTGATAACTATTCATTTTCACTCCTCCCATTGCTTTTAGATAAGGAACCATAACCCTTCCTTTTTTCTGATATGAAAGATCAATTTCTGGATAATAAAGTAACTCACTTGAAAAACCATCCATTTTGGAAGAATAAGCCATTCCTGCACCAAGCTTTAATTTGAAATCCGAAGAAGTATTTTGCCAATGTACCCCTAAAGATCCAACTCCAATTTGTTCCTCTTGAAGTTCTCTTCCAAAAAAAGACTCCCTAAAAAGTGTGCTTAATCCCTTTACTTCGGTTGTAGCCGTGATCTTTCCATCCCCTAATTCAATCTCAAAATCAGCTTTTAAACTCAATTGTTGCTCAGAAGTATCAAAATTATCAGTCGTTAAATTAGCCTGAAACTCAATTGCCCTTACTACGAAGTCATACCAATTCCAATGGGTTCTAATTTTGAATACGCTTCGTTTTATCGCTGGATCTACACCAAGGATTAATAAATTATCCCAATCACGATCGTACAAACCAAAATAATTGTTTTTGGTCGTAGCAAATTGTAAAAGGGTATTTGCATTGTAATCATTACTCCTAAGATTGTGATGAACACCAAAACGACTAAACTGCTGGTTACTTTTTAAAATCGTATTCGGCAGATCTCCACCAAAACCATCACGGTATATCTTTAAACCAAAACGTTGCGTACGATCTAATTCAATAACACTTGAGACATCTAAAAAGAGCTGGCTTTTAATTCCAAAACCTCCACTAAAAAGGGTGTTATATGGTGTTCTAGAAGAGCGTCTTTGTAACTTCAAAGGAGTTGCTTTGTTAGGAACAAAGGTTGAAACAACAGGAACAGATTTAATTTTAAATTCAAGCACTTTATCTTTAGTCAATAAACTATCGGGTGAAACAGGACTTGAATTTATTTTAAAAGCATCGGACAAGCTAGGTGTATAAGATTTAACAACCAACACCTCTTGTGTTCCTATAGACTCACTTTCCTGACCCTGAACAGCAACATATACCAAGCAGAACATAACAAATCTGTAAAAAAGGTCCTTAGTTCTCATTATCTTTTTGTGTAATTGATCTATTTTCTTCTGCTGCAGAATTTCTATATGTCACAAGTAAATTTTTGGCTTCTTCTGTAATTTCAGGATAGATTATAAAATTTTCTATAATTGATTCTAAGACAAAAATTGCCTGAAACGAATCATCAAGAGCGTAATAATTTTTAGCCAAAAGCAGCAAGGCTTTTGCATTCCAAAGGTTTGACTGCCCATTTCCTCCTGCTATTTTTTCGATCACAGAAATAGACGTTTTAAAGTCTTTTGTTAAAAACAAGCGCTCTGCTCTAAAAAACAGAGCTTCCGAAGCATAATCTTTTCTTGAAACCCTTTCGAGTTTTTCATAAGCAGTAGCCGCAACCAAACTATCGCTTAACATCAGGGCAGAACGAGCCTTCAGTATCAAGGCATCCCATTGCAATGTTGAATCTAAACTTTGAATTTCTAAAACAAAATTTGCTGTCTCGAGTGTTTTTTCAAATTCATTTGAAGCATAATAGGCCTGCATTAAATTCAATTTTGCAAAGCGTCTATTTTCGTCAAAAGATGCAATTTGATCTAGTTTTTCTAAATAAGTGATTGACTCAGCCTGGCGCCCCTCCTTTTTTAACAAGGTTATAATTCGAACAAGGGACTTTTCAGTATAACTTGAAACCTGTTGGTTTACTATGGCTTGATAAAATGGCAAAGCCTCAATAAAAAGTTCTTTTTCAAAATAAATTTCTGCCAAATAAAACCCTGCAGGGTTTCCAAAAACACCTTGGGGATAAGTCTCAATATATTCTTTTAATAACTTTTCAGCTGTATTAGTATTCCCGTCTAAAAATTGCTTTTCTGCAGAAGTAAAAGCTGTTTTTTCTAGCTCTATATCTGAGAATGTGTTTAAGTTTTGGGTTTTTACCCATTGGGCAAAAGCAGAAACCTCAGCTTGATCAACAGCAATTTCTCTTAATGTTCTAACCGCTTGTTGAGCTACAGGATCGCGTCTGTACTTTATGGCGATATCTTCCAATATAGTTTTAGCCTCAACATACCGCTCCTTATTATACAAAATCAATCCTTTATTCAAGCCAGCTCTTGGTATGTATGGACTGTTTTTATAATTTGACAGTAATAGATCATACGTTTCTATTGCCTTAATTGTATTAGATTCACGACTGTACGAAGAAGCCAATTCAAATAATGCGTCATCTAGCAAAGGATCTTTCAAATACGTCTGGGTAAGCTGAAGTAAAGTTTCGATCTTTTTAAGATTGCGATCTACAAAACCATAACTTATCCCTTTCTGATACATAGCATAAGCACCCTGTTCAGAATTTAAAGCGATCGCAGTGTTATAAAACTCCATCGCAGACCAATACTGTTTTAAAGCAAATTCACAATCGCCCATTCTCAAAAAAGTATCTCGTTGATACGACTGATTAAAACTACTGTTTACAGCATTAAATTCTTTAAAAAATTTCAGTGCGAAAGCATATTCGCCAAGTTTGAAATAAATGTAGGCAATATCATAGCTTAATCTTGTATTAGACAAAACACTATTTCGTTCAGAATGTTTTTGAAACTTTTTAAAAATATCTAAAGCATTATCAAATTGATTTCTTTCATATTCCGAACGCCCAAGCCAATATAAACTATAAGCTTCAAGAGACTTGTCTTCATTTATTTTTAGTGCCTTTTCAAACATTTCACTACTTTGGGAAAAAAGCCCTATTTTAAAATCTTCAATAGCCTTTAACACTAAAACACGCTGAAGAGTTTCATTGTTTTTATACCCGTTTTTGCCCTCCAAAATATCAATAGCGGCAGCGTAATTTCCTGATTTGGTGTAGGAGTTAATAAGCAGTTCACCAATAAGTTCAGCTTGCTCATTTTTAGAATAGGCTTCTAAAAAATCTAATAAAACGTTAGGTGGCTCTTCGTAGGGGTTACCCACTTCATAACTCAATTTTGCATAATTCAAAAAAGCATCTTCCTTAATTATAGGGTCAAAATTCATCCTTGAAGCACTTTTAAAAGCATTTTGAGCAGCCGCTTTCTGGTTCGTTTTCAAATAGCAATCAGCTAAATAATAATAAGCGTTTTGAGCTAAGGAATTTTTCTTTCCAATAATTTTATTAAACTGTCCTATGGCCTTTTCATAATTTCCCTGCATGTAATAAGCATACCCTAGTTGATAGAAGTCTATATTTTCCCAGGTTCCTTTTTTCCCCCTGTAAGCTTCTAGATAAGGAACTGCTTCAATATAGGATTCTAGATTAAAAAAACTTTCCCCAATAATTTTTGAAATTTCTGAAAGCTCATCTTCAGTAGCTTTCGCTAGAAAAGGTTTTCCAAGTTCGATTGCTTTATTAAAACGCCCCAGCCTAAAATTCATATCGGCTTGGAAATATGAGAGATTCGCTTTTTGATTAGGATCAGAAATATTACTAAACTGTGTTTCAGCTTCATCAAAATCTTCAAGCTGATACGCTATATGACCTAAATAATAATGCGCATCTGACTCAAAAACTTTATTATTTTTTACTTTTTCAAGATAGGGTTTCGCTTGTTTGTATCGTTTTGCAGAAAACAAAGTATATCCTTTATTGAAATTATACTCAGGAAGGTTCACTTTGGGAACTTGATTTTCCGAAACACGCATAAACCACTTTAGGGCGTAGCGGTATTTTTCATTATTAAAATAATAATTTGCAACATCAAAATCAATGGTAGAGGTTTCTGGGGAGTTCGGATAATCTGCTTTAAACTGACTCAACATCTTTTCTGTCCCAACATAATTGAGTCGGAGCGCATTGGACAAAGTACTAAACTCAATTCTTTGTTTTAGTTCGTTTGAAGCATACGCATCATTTAAAAATAAATTGGTCTGCCATGAAGATGGAAAATAACCTAATCCAAAATAATGAACGGCATTTTCTGGAACCATTTGTGAATCATACAATTGCCCCATCAAAAAAGCGGGGAATAGAAAGACAATAGTCCATTTAATTCTTAAGATTTTCAAATGGTAAAGCATCAAAACAAAGGTAGCTGATTCATGTTACCCTACTAACGTCAATAACAATTGAAAAAGTATATTTTATCAACAAAATATTTAAGAATAACTCAAAAAACATACCTTTAACACAAAAGTACCTTCTCTATGCAAAATGCAATTGTCACGCTAGATAAAGCGACTATTATAAATGAAAAGAATGTCATTTTCTCTGACATAAACTTTAGTGTGGGGGCAGGTGAGTTTGTTTTTTTAATTGGTAAAACAGGAAGTGGGAAAAGCAGTCTTTTAAAAGTACTTTATGGAGACCTTCAGCTTTCAGCTGGACAAGGTGCTATTGTTGGATATAACCTAACAGAAATCAAGGAAAATCAGATCCCTTTACTTAGAAGAAAAATAGGGGTTGTCTTTCAAGATTTTAAACTACTCCCCGATCGCACTATTTTTGATAATTTAGTTTTTGTCCTAAAAGCCACCGGCTGGAAGAATAAGGAGCAAATAAAAACTCGTGTAAGTGAGGTTTTACATCTTGTAAACGTACCTGCTGATACAAATAAATTTCCCTTTGAATTATCGGGAGGGGAACAACAACGTGTTGCAATTGCCAGAGCTTTACTCAACCATCCTGAACTCATAATTGCTGATGAACCAACAGGAAATCTTGATCCAGAAACTAGCCAAGAGATTATGCAGCTTTTCAGAAAACTTCACGCAGAGGGAATGAGTGTTATCATGGCTACACATGACTATAATATGATCATGAAATTTCCAGGAAAGATATTTCAGTGCGACAAAGGCAATCTTAACGAGGTGATTGCGAAAAAATAATATTATACTTTTTGACGCTTACGTTCATTTTCATCTAAAAATACCTTCCGTAAACGGATTGAATTAGGAGTTACTTCCACATACTCATCTTTTTGTATGTATTCTAAAGCTTCTTCAAGAGAAAATTTAATAGGAGGAGCTAATTTAACTTTATCATCAGACCCTGAGGCTCTTACGTTAGATAGCTTTTTAGTTTTTGTTACGTTTACCACCAAATCATCTTGTCGACTGTTTTCACCTATTACTTGACCCGTATAGATAGCTTCATTAGGTGCAACAAAGAATTTTCCTCTTTCTTGTAATTTATCTAATGAATATGGAATTGCAGAGCCTTTTTCCATGGATATCAATGACCCATTTATACGTCCAGCTATAGCACCCTTGTAAGGACTAAACTCAACAAAGCGGTGGTTCATAATTGCCTCGCCAGCTGTTGCTGTAAGTAATTGATTTCGCAACCCTATGATTCCTCGAGAAGGAATTAAAAACTCACAAATCATTCTAGAACCTTTTGGATTCATACTGACCATTTCTCCTTTTCTAAGGGAAACCATCTCAATTGCTTTTCCTGAAACATCTTCAGGCAAATCAATTGTCAATTCTTCCATGGGTTCCATTTTTTGCCCATCAATTTCTTTTATAATTACTTGCGGCTGTCCTATCTGCAACTCATAACCCTCACGACGCATGGTTTCAATTAGTACAGACAAGTGTAGAACACCTCGACCAAATACAATAAATTTATCTGAGCTATCTGTCGTCTCTAAACGCATAGCTAAGTTTTTCTCTAGCTCTTTTTCAAGACGATCGCGAATATGTCTAGAGGTAACAAACTTACCCTCTTGTCCAAAAAATGGAGAATCATTAATAGTGAAAAGCATACTCATGGTAGGCTCATCAATAGCAATTGTAGGTAGTGCCTCTGGTGCTTCTATATCAGCAATAGTATCCCCTATGTCAAATCCTTCCAGTCCAATTACAGCGCATAAATCTCCTGGCTCAACTCGGTCTACCTTTTTACGTCCCAAACCATCAAAAAGATGAAGTTCCTTAATTTTAGATGGTATTTTTTGACCATCTCGCTTGATTAAATTCACACGCATTCCACTGTCTAAATTTCCGCGTTGTAAACGTCCAATCGCAATTCTCCCAGTAAAAGATGAAAAATCAAGAGAGGTTATGAGCATCTGGGTATTTCCGTCTTTTATTTCGGGACTAGGAACATGCTCCAAAACCATATCCAATAAAGGCTCAACAGAGTCTGTTTGGTTATTCCAATCCGTGCTCATCCAATTGTTTTTTGCAGAACCATATACTGTAGGAAAATCAAGTTGCCACTCCTCAGCCTCTAACTCAAACATCAAATCAAATACAGATTCATGTACTAATTCTGGAGTACAGTTTTCTTTATCCACTTTATTGATAACAACAATGGGCTTTAACTTAAGATCAATTGCTTTTTTAAGTACAAAACGTGTTTGCGGCATCGGTCCCTCAAACGCATCAACTAAAAGTAAAACACCATCAGCCATATTCAAAACACGTTCCACTTCACCTCCAAAATCTGCGTGGCCGGGTGTGTCAATGATATTAATTTTGACATCTTTATATACTACAGAAACGTTTTTAGAAAGAATAGTAATTCCTCTTTCTCGTTCCAAATCATTATTATCTAAAATAAGGTCTCCCGTGTTTTCATTGCTACGGAAGAGGTTACAGTGATGAAGAATTTTATCTACTAAAGTTGTTTTTCCGTGGTCAACATGCGCGATAATCGCGATATTTTTGATAGCTGTCATAGCGTTTTTTAAGCGTGTGCAAATATATTATTAATTCTCACTAGAGCGAGAAAACCTAACGATTATTAATCAAGTAATTAGGATAAAAGATTAATAAAATAATAATCACATTGGGTTTGGCGCAATCTTTGTAAATTTGCACCTTAATTAGTTCTTTGAAAATTCATGGGGTCGTCTGGTTTTGACAGCAGGACGCATGAAAAGGTAAGCAAGTCGAGCGCTGAATTACAGCTCGTAAATCTCATTGTTCACACTTTTAAATGGCGAGAATAACTACGCTCTAGCTGCATAATTAACAGAATTATAGTACGTTAATGCCAAGTCCTGACTAGGTTGGGAAGCTGGATGTCTCTGAATAGCCCTTGTTGACGGCGATTTATATTGAGGCACCATAAAAGTCAACATCGAAACACAAAAGCATCGGTTGTGTTTTTCAATAAAGATGATAAGGTTGGTTTGGGCAGGTTTCGGTCAGGGCTAATTCGAAAATTAATCGAAACCTAAACTTGTAGAAAGCTTTTTGATCGCTTGTTTGGACGCGGGTTCGACTCCCGCCGACTCCACTATTATAATCCCTATTACATTTAAATACAATGTTTTAGGGATTTTTTGTTTTTTTATTGTACGGTATTTGTACGGTAATTCTATTTTAAAAGCTAAAACTTCTCAAGCACTCCTATCCCAAACACAGGGGCATGAGTTTTAGAAAACGGTTTTTCTATTGGAACGGGGGAATGGAATTTGATATGTAATCTATTCTCCATACCTTATTGAAATGAAAAAACTTCACCCCCTATCAATGACAATCTTATTATTTACACTAATAGGTTGTGCTAAAGATATTTTTTTTCAAAAAAAATCCATTAATGGCTTAACTGATACAACAGAGCTTTCAGATTTTGCAAACCAATACTTTTGGCAAAATTTTCATCAGGGTAATTACGAGAAACTAGATAGTATAATCTATTATTTATCAGCTTCTTATAATGAAAATCCAAATCATCTAGAAACTATTACTCATTTAGGATTTTCTCATATTTGGAAGTTAAGCGAAAGAGATAGATTAGATTTAATTCCTCCAACCATAACAGATCATGCAGTTTTATCATTAAGGTATTTTGATGAGTCTCAAAAACTAAATAAAAATGACCCCAGAACATTGGGATTTCTAGCTGATATGAAAATGATAGTTGGGGATATTGCTCAAGATGATAAACTTATACGACAGGGTTATTTTGAGGGATTAAAATCGATAAGACAATGGAAAACATTTAACTATTTCACGGTAGGTTACATACTAAGTCGTTTAGATTTTGATTCATGGCAATTTGAAAAAGGGCTTGAATGGCAATGGAAAACTCTTGATGAGTGTAACGGCGAAAAGTTTAATAGAGAAAATCCAAGTATTTTAGAATATCTCGACAAAGAAAATTCTGAAAGTGACATTCATAATAAAAGAGCATGTTGGAATAGTTGGATTGCTCCCCATAACGTTGAAGGTTTTTATATGAATATGGGTGACATGCTTGTTAAAAAAGGTGATTGGGAAAAAGCAATAGAAATTTACCAACTTGCAAAAGATGTTCCTCAATATGACACTTGGGATTTTAAAGAAACTTTAGAAAAAAGAATAGTAAATGCTGAAAAAAATGTAAATAATTTTCGTAAAAAATTAGATAGAGCAGAAAAAAATGAAGAAGATAATGTAATGTTGATCAATTCCTCTATTTCATGTATTTCATGCCATAAAATGAGTGAGGAGGATAAATTAATTTATAAAGACTTTGATTGGGATAAATACAAAGAAGAGTTTAATATCTATGGATTAAATTAGTTAATGATGGTATAAGGATCCAAAAGAGTAAGGGAAAGGTGAAATAAAGTAGAAGTAATAGTAAAAAAGTAGAAGGAATAATTAGTATGTAAGAGTCAATTGATTTATAAAGTCATAATTATGAGATGGATTTAAAGATATTTTGAAGACAAAATATATAAAATGAATAAATTCAATAATGAATTGAACATTTTCAAATCTAACAAAAACAGACACCTACTAAACAAAGTAAAGTGAATTAGTTCTCATACCGCAGGGTTTTTCTTTTACACCAATGGATACAATTCAAATCCTTCCTAATCTATTGATACAATTGCCTTAACATAAGATTTTTATTCAGTGGTTTTAGGGGGGAGTTGTTTGGGGGGAGTTTGTAGTGTGGTAGGGGAAATCTAAAACTTCTAAAGTACCCCTAATCCAAACTCAGGGGCATGGGCTTTAGAAAACGGTTTTTCTATTGGAACAGGGTGATCAGATTTGATATGTAATCTATTCTCTATATATTGTTGATATGAAAAAACTACTCTATCCTTTAGCATTCACCCTAACAGCATTCCTAATCCTTTATGGCTGTTCTACAGAAGAAGACGATAGCGACCTCGTGAAGACCAGTCCTCCTCCCCTAAGTGAATTACAGCCTGGCAGGATTCTTTCTAATGAAAATATTTACATTAACGGAGATGGAACTGGGAATTTCCGCACACACTGCGAGGAATCTCATGTAAACAATGATGATCCACTTGTTCACCCTGGTCAGGCTGGTGCTGCCCATCAGCATGTTTTCTTTGGATTCAAAAAGACGGATGCCAATACAACCATAGATATGATAGAAAATGCAACAGAATCATCAACCTGTGAGGGTATCGCACTAAACCAGTCTGCTTATTGGGTTCCTGCACTTTTTTCAGCGGACGGAACGCGATTGGAATACAACGAAGTACTCTTCTATTACAAGAGTGGCTATCACTTACCTGGTGATATCATCCAAGCTCCGCCAGAAGGACTTGTAATGATTTCAGGTCATGACATGTCTCAACCGCAAGATGTTGTAAGCGCAAAGTATCGTTGCGAAAGTTGGGAGGCTCCACTTCCTCAATTTGATGAGGGCGACCCAATGGACCATGTACCATACTTGCCCAAATGTCAAGTAGGCGACTTGCTGGAGTTTCGAGTTGTATTTCCTCAGTGTTGGGATGGGGTTAATCTGACCTCAGACGATAAGCGCAGCCACATGTCTTACCCAATACCGGCAGAGACACCATTCACAGGAACAGGGAGATGTCCAGATTCACATCCCATAGCAATACCAGAAATTTCCTATAAGTTCGCCGTTATGGTCACTAATTCGACAGGACCATCTGACACCTGGTATCTCTCTTCAGATATGAAGGAATTACATCCAAACGGTTCATCTTTGCATGGAGATTGGATGAACGGATGGGATTCAGACATTATGGATCTTATCATCAATAATTGTATCAACCCCGGATATGATTGCGACGTTGGTCTCCTTGGAGACGGTACACGACTTCAAGAGGTTGTAACAACCCAAAACGGAGACGATTGAATGAAATAACGAGTATTTTATATGAATAAGCCTTTTTATTCAGTGCAGGTTTTTCACCCCAATGGACACAATCCAAATCCTTTCTAATCCATTGATATCATTGCCTTAAGAAAAGATTCCTGTGGAGTGGTTTTAGGGGGGGGTGTTTGGGGTTTGTGTGGATACGTGCTGTGTTAGATTTGGGCTATTGAGTCATAATTACACCTGCCACACCTCATGTAAAGATCACTAATTAGAAGTTTTCTGTTGAGTTTGGAGTCCATTATATCATAATACTTTTTTATTCTAAATTAGTAAGAACACTGATTGTGACTTTTTTTCCAATTCATGCTGCTTTTTAATTTAAAAAAATATTTATTGTACGCATCTCGACTATCTTATTTTATAAAACAAAAAAAAAACATATATTGAATTTCTAATACCTTAATATTCCAAAAATGCCAATTTTTCCTCTCCTAGACCAAACTGAAACTTCATTGCTCTCTCAATTGGCCGAGAGCCTTATAGACCATGATAAAATAGGGATACATCTTTTAGAAATCAACAACCTATCAAAAGCACCCGAACAAGCAAAAGCCTTTGTAAATGCTTGCAAAAAAAATAATTTGGAACTCTTAGTTTGGATAGCACCCGCTATGCAAAATAACAACGCTATCTCACAAGCCGAAACCATTTTAGCAAAAAGTGGCGTGGCTGTAGCCATGCTTTATTATCCTCCCCTGCTTGAGTTTTTATTCCTTCACGAACAGTCTATCAAAACAGAGCGTACGTTTGCCTTTCCTTTTGAAAAACTCATTTGGAGTTCTTTAAAAGCTATTGAAGAGGCCATTAAAAAAGTGAAAGCTGGAGACCGCTTAAAAGTATCTGGAGAGGTGCTTTCCCTTAAAACTCTTACTGAAACCCTCATGAAGGGATTAGAAAAGGCAAAGGATAGTGATCGTTTTTTGTGGAATCAGTTTCAAAAGATGGATCAAAACCAAGACGGGACCTTAACCGTTGTTGAAATCTATGTGCTCCTCTCTCAAATGGGCTTTTCTAAAACCGAGGTAGAATCTTTAGTAGCTGCTGCGGATAAGAACAAAGACGGCGTGCTCACCTATGACGAATTTCAAGCCAACATTCATCAAGACCTTCAAAAAATGTTGGGAAAAGTTGACACACAGCTTGTCTCTAGCCTAATTGAAAAAGAGCAATATCTTGAGTTTTTGATTACACAACATCAATTTGACCCCCAAACTGCCACTGAAATCCTTCATTGGATGGAAGAAACTGCAGTCTCAGTAGCCCACCAAGAGGAACAAGAAAAAAATGCCTTAACTGAATGGATGACTGCAAAAGCACTTGCTTTTTTAGGGGTTGAAGTACTTCCAGGTAAAGGACTCTTTACCAATAGAAGAACTTTTTCAGAGGGCCAATGGCTTGAGTCCACCCAATTGATCTATCCAGATGGAGAACAACTTTTGATTGACCGAAGAAAGGAATCTGTCAAAGTTTATTTTAACAACAATCTCTCTTCAACATCTCAAGATATTATTGAGGGCAAAGGTGACACTTTTGTATATCGCTTAACGGTTACGAACGATTTGCTTCGAGTAATTGAAGTGGAGGGAAAATGGCCTAAATTACCGGCAGCAATGGAAAAAATTCTTTTCCAAACACCTCTAAAACCCTGGCAACAATCTGTCTTGAAAGAAATGGGAAGATTTACCATAGAAGACCCCGCCACCAATGCCCCCGATCGGGTAGTGTGTAATTGCATGAGTTTGTGTCAAAAAGATTTTCATCCCTTCATAAAGGCAGGAATAAAAGAACTTGCCACTTTAATTGAAAAAACAAAAGCCACTACGGTTTGCGGTGGCTGTGAACCTTTAGTGGAAGCCCTTTGTGGCATTAGCAGTATGTCTTTGGCAGTGCTTAATCAAAAAACTGAAACTGAAAATAGAGACATTAAAACCTTAGCGCTAAAACCTGTTGAAGACCATGTAAAGCCATTTAAGCCTGGACAACATATTGTTGTTCAGGCCTATTTTCAAAGCCAATGGGTAACAAGAGCTTATAGTCTAATCTCCTCTGGCAACACTTCAAAACATTATGAAATTGCCGTCAAACGAGAAGAGTTGGGTGCTCTTTCTAGATGGTTGAATGATCATGCAGATTCAAGTTCTATTATTCGTGTTTCTGAACCCAAAGGAAATTATCACCTAGAAGATCAACACACAGAAATTGTGTTTTTTGCTGCCGGAATTGGTGTTACACCCGCCCTTTCTATGCTACGTACCCTCAATTCTACCGATGATTCTCGTCCACTCTCATTAGATTGGTCTGCCCCCTATGAAAAGAATTTTATTCTCAAAAAGGAATTTGAAGGCTATGCTCAAAACCAACAGTTTGAAATTAACTACAGAGCCACTAAAAAAGAAGGACGTATTTCGAAAGCTCTTATAGAAAAAAAGTATTCTTACACGCCTGGTAAAGTAGCTTTTCTATGTGGTCCTGAAGGCTTTATGGAAAATGTTCAAATGCTTTTAAAACAAACCAATTGGCCTGACGAAGCCATTAAAATTGAGAATTTTAGTTCCCAGGTTGATACAGAAGGAGAGTTGCTAGAAGCCGTTCCTCAGGATAAAAATCATAAAAGAAGCTATGCGTTCAAAAAACAGGATGAAGCTATTGAATCAGATAGTTTCTTTATTAGTCCCGTTGAAGACATAAAACATGAGGCAGTGGTTTTTCTGAAGCAATTTTATAGAGAAAAAGGCCTTTCTGAAAAGGCTTTAAATCAGCGAATTGAAGAAGTACTAACTGCCATAAAAACAACTGGCACCTATTCACATACGCTAGACGAGCTAACTTTTGCCTCTCGCGTAGCTTGGAGAAACAGTACCCGGTGTGTGGGGCGTTATTTTTGGGGCAATATGATTGTTCGAGACTGTAGAGACATCAAAGACGAAAAAGCGGTTTTTGAGACTTTATTAGAGCATTTACGCTTAGGCATTAATGAAGGTAATTTAAGAGCTGTAATTTCAATTTTTAGTCAAAATAAACCTAGTATCCGACTCTATAATCCACTTTTATTGATGTTTGCTGGCTATATCCAAGAAGACGGGAACATTTTAGGAGATCCGGCCACTGTTGAGCTAACAAAAATTGCCCTCGATTTGGGGTGGCAGCCCAAAAAAGGAAAAACCCGTTTTGACCCGTTACCTTTAGTTTTAGAAATTGATGGAAATCAGCCAAAATGGTTTGAATGGCCTGAAGATCTCACGCGTACTATACCCATAGAACATCCTGAATTTAAGTGGTTTAAAGACCTTAATTTGGAGTGGTTTATGGTGCCTGCTGTGGCGGGTCTTGCCTTAGACGCAGGTGGCATTCAATATCGTTGTGCCCCTTCTAACGGCTTTTTTATTAGTACGGAAGTAGGTGCTCGTGATTTGGGAGATGTTTCTCGTTACAATATGCTGCCTGTTATTGCAGAAAAAATGGAACTAGATATGAGCTCAGATGAAACTCATTGGAAAGACCGAGCTGTGGTAGAATTAAATCTTGCCGTACAGTGGTCTTATAGAAAACATAAAATTAGGATGCTAGACCACCATACTATAGTTGACTATTTTATGAAGTTTCACGGTGAAGAACTGGATGCCGGTAGGTCAGTTCATGCTGATTGGAAATGGATTGTCCCTCCCATTTCAGGATCAACTGTTGAAGCTTTCCATATGGATATGGTTAATAAAATTTTGAAACCTAATTATTTTTATCAAGAAGACGCTTGGAAATCTAACGACTGGAGAACAAACTCAAAAGTTTAAGTTTAAGGGAAGCTAATTTCCTTTTTAAATGTTTTGATTGGAATCTAACAGCTTTTATCACATAGTCTTACTGGGATCTTTTGACCTGTAGAGTACACAAAACGTTTTTTTTCTTTAATGTGACATAAGATAAAATGAGAGAGTTTGACTGTGATTTTGGTGTTTTTAACTTGAATTCATACTACATTGATTAAAATTAAACATTAACAACTCTAGTTGCCTGGATAGTTGCCTGAACTATGTCACAAGAGTACCCCAAAAAAGGTGACAATTATGGACAGTTTTCAATGAAAATCAATGGTTGTCCGCTATTTGCACATAAATACAGGACAATAGAGGACAAATGAAAAGGAGCCGCCGACTCCACTATTATTTTTCATAACCCTCTGTTATACAGGGGGTTTTTGTGTTTTACATCTATTACTGCCTCCTTATTCGCCTCCTATTTTGTGTATATCATTAACTATTCCTGTTTTATTTATCTTTGATTATGACTGATAATAAAAAATCTTTTGATTAATCATTAAATAGTGCAGAAGATTGGACTACCCGTGAGGTATTTAACAACCTTAGTGCAGAAGACCAACGCCTTTTTACATTTAATATTTTAGAGGATTACGAGAGTAGGTTGTTTGAGTTGCAACAGAAGGTAGAGAACTTTGAGGATGTGACTGATATAAAAATGACAGATGCAGAGATATTACAGCGTAAAGATGTTTGGAGTAAAAAAGAAGTTTGTGATTATTTCAGCATATCCTCTAAAACATTTGAGCGTTGGAGTTCCTCTGGTGAGATACGGGTTGTAAAAATAGGGGGTAGAGATTATTGTAGGCTATTAGACCTAAAAGATAGATTGAGAGATAGAGGTGAGGATTTATCTAATATCTAAACAGATGCTTCATGCTATCCTTGTTTATTTAGTAGATTTTTTTAATCGGCGTAAATGATTGATAGATTGAAAAAGTGGTTTTCTGGATTGAGTCCCTTGAAGAGGAATACTCTTTGGATTTTTTTTGTTATTCTTATCCTACGCTTTATAATACGATTTTTGGATTCTATTTTCAATAGTGCCTAACACTTAATCAATTCGTTCTAAACGAATAGACTCCGGAACTACTTTGATTTCCATTGGTGTCAATAGCAACGATCTTCCAGGAATAAAGTGTATTGTTCTCAACCTCAATCTCTAGTTGTGTTTCTT